>Ga0310037_10000033_pt1 | contig 137528 bp, 124 predicted proteins | sample Sb_taG_11_FD_200239 | JGI IMG/M metagenome (GOLD analysis project Ga0310037, IMG submission 200239) | Peat soil microbial communities from Weissenstadt, Germany - Sb_50d_3_AS metaG (v2) (version 2) | ecosystem: Environmental > Terrestrial > Soil > Wetlands > Peat | place: Germany... | reverse complement strand
TTCTCAGCAGCCTCTTCGACGATCCGCACAGCGGCTTGGTTGAAGTCCTCGCGTGGTTTTTTCCCCTGATTCTGTGGTGGACGGTGGGACGACTTCTTGTCGAGTAGATCAGCTTCTCGCTGTGCTTTATCGGCTTTTGTTCGTTTCTCTGACATACACACATTATGCGCTAGAGAATCAGAATTTGCGCGGAGGGGGGCTTGTTGGAGGGGCTGGTTGGCTGTTGGCGTAAAATCCCGATTACGCTCAAAACCCCAAGCTGACGCGCGAACAGGCGGCGCAAGCTTGTGACACCGCCCTGATTGCAGCAGTTGATTGCAGCAGTTGACCTGAGCCCAAGCTTCGCGAAGTTGTTGCGTATCGAAATCGTGTGCAAGCCTGTGATACCGTATGCCCCATGGAAAGAAACAAGATACCGGCAGGCGCGCTACGGCAGCTGGGGCTTGAGAGCAATCTTTCTATGCTGGAAAAGCAGGTTCGGATGCTCAAGGTGGAGCTTGGCGCTCGTAACTCCCGTCCGAAACTTCGCTATGCGGTAATCCCGATATGGGGCTCGGTAGTTGCCCCAATAGAGGATCCCGGATAGGCCGTCTTTGAGCTTGTCCTGGGCGCCGCTGAGGAGCTGGTCTTGGAGATAGTGATCGAGATCGATCATGCTGGGGAAGGAAAGCTCGCACCCAGCGATGAAATCGTAGGTCACTGGCGGGTAATCGAACCTGGCAATCGCCTCAGCTAGCTGGTCTTCCAAGGGCCACCCTGAACGCGATGCTACTACATCCAACGCTTGGCAGTTTCACGCCCAGAAAGCCGACTTCGGGCTCTTCGGCGACTTGTTGGAAGTTTTGAGTTGGCGCGGTGCGATCTAAAGCGGTCGGCTGCACTCGTGCACGGAAGCTGCTGTGATAAAAACGTGATAGTTCCATGTTCAAAATGCGTCAGCGTTGATCAGAACGAATCAGAACGCGCTTCTGGCAAACGGTTGATGGATCAGATAGAGTAGAGAATTTTCATAACGCATCAGAACACACTGAGTGATCTTCAAAACCGGCAGGCGTCTCGACCCCTTTTTGACCGGAGTTGCTTGCATTGGCTGTAGTCGCACCCGTACTGCAGTCGCCACTCAGGATTTTCTTTGACCGGTCTTCGAGCTGATTCCAACGATTTCGATTGACGTGCGATCCCACTTTTTGTCGAAAAAACCACCAAAACCAGAAAAAATCTTTTGCTGCGAAAGTGTGTGACTGGCAGCCCTGCCGGTCACAGACGTCCGACGTTCACAAATGAGACCCCCTACCCCTAAAGCCAAGACTCGACGTGGTATGTCATTCGCACTTTCTGGAAACAGGGCCCCACCGAGAGTTAGCCCACCTCTCGCACACAAACGAAACACACCGGAATCGCACTTGAAATTGCGACGTCCGTTCGCACTTCCCACAAGCCCGTTTCTGGCTAATCACCAAACGTGATGGCTCGTAAACACAACGGCGTTTCTCATTACTAATCCGCTAACCGTCTTGACCACTGCTGTGACTAGTGTATTGCCCCCCAATTGCGGAACGACAGACACGTGCACCACTCTTGCTGTTCTCCTGGCGGTACGGGAGGACCAGGGCAGACATTTCAGGTCACGCGACGCCCCTTTTCGGCTGTAGACTCCAGCCTGCCTGACATTATGGAGTTGTGCCCTATAGTCCCCTATGCTATGCTCCCCCGAGTATGAGTCATGCCGCCAAGAACAAGGAAAAGTTAATTGTGCGAGCTCGCCGCATTCGCGGGCAAGTAGAAGCGCTTGAACGTGCCCTGACCGAGGAACAAGACTGTGGCGATATATTGCGGCTAATCACGTCGGCTCGCGGCGCCATGAACTCGTTAATGGTGGAGTTGCTTGAAGACCAGATCCGATATCATGTTCTCGATCCCGACCGAAAACCGAGTTCTCAACAGGCTGAGGCGGCAGATGGCCTCGTTGAAACCATTAAGTCCTACCTGAAGTGAGACCCTCATTCCGCGGGCGCCCCTGCGCGCCGCCCGCCCCCGTTGACACTCAGTGTTCTGTGAGTTTTGTCTCTCGGACCTTCGCCCCTCGCTGCCCTGAAACTTTTCTTCATTTTTTTCTTGCCACAGTATAGTCCCCTATACTATAAGGTTTGGGTCGGGAGCGACGTAACACCATCCACTTGGGAGGCGGTGGGCTTGTAACAGTCCCGTAACCTGCCAGTGCCATCGTTATAGATTTGCAAGACCTGGCGAAACGAAGCATCCGACCCAGGCGCGAGACCGTGTGTGGAAAGACAGGTGGAGGATTTCATGCGGCGGAACTTGAGGGTTTTGTTCATCTGGTTGTTCCTTATCGTCGGCTTGGGACAGATCGGTCTCGCCCAAAAAGCGCTGACGTGGCAGGAAGTTCGAGACAAGTTCGAGGCGGCAAACCCAACTCTACGCGCTGGACAAATCGGCATTGATGAATCGCGAGCGCAAGAGGTCACGGCAAATCTCCGTCCGAACCCGAACCTAACCATTCTTGCCGACCAGATCGATCCTTTCAACGGCGGTCCTTCTCATGGGCCTTTTGCCTACCTCTTGTCCTCAGGAAGTGTGAGCCAGTTATGGGAACGTCAGCACAAGCGCGGCTTGCGTCTGGAAAGCGCACAAAAAGCGACGGCCATTACGGTGTCTGGGCAGGCCGACCTGGAGCGAAATTTGTTGTTCAACCTCCGCGGCGCGTTCATACAAACCCTTCAAGAGAAAGCGATCCTGAATCTCGCGAAGGAAAACCTGGCTTACTACGATCATGTTTTGGATGTAAATCGCGAGCGCTACAAGGCTGGCGGAATTGCCCAAGTGGACCTGAAGCGTCTGGAATTGCAAAGAGTTCAGTATCTCTCGGACCTGCAGACTGCGGACGTGAATCTGCGCACTGCGAAAATTCAGCTGCTCATGCTGTTGAATGATCAGACACCGGTTGAACAGTTTGACGTCATCGGACCCTTTGATTTTGCGGATCTGACTCCCTCCCTTAACAATGTCCGCCAGGCAGCACTCGATACGCGCCCTGACTTGAGGGCAGCGTTGCAGTCCGTCGATAAGGCAAGAACTGATTATCGGCTTGCCGTCGCTAATGGATCTACAGACCCGACACTAGGCTTTGATGTCGGCCGTAATCCCCCTATCGATCAGTACCTTGGCTTCAGCGTGAGCATTCCTCTGCGGATTTTCGATCGCAATCAGGGTGAAAAACGCCGGACCCAACTGGATATTGATCGCAATGACAAACTCGCAGCCGCAGCACGGGCACAGGTCTTTAACGATGTTGATTCCGCTTACGCCACGGTCAATAGCGCTGTAATTCTTCTTAAACCATATAAGGACCAGTACCTGGAAGAGGCATTGAGCGTACGGGACACAATTTCGTTTTCGTATCAGCACGGCGCGGCATCGCTGCTCGATTTCCTCAATGCTCAGGCTGACTACCGGACCGTACAGGTGAACTATTTAAATCTGGTTGCCTCTTATCTGAATGCGGCCAGCCAACTGAATCTTTCCGTAGGACGCGAGGTGATCCAATGAACCGCAGGGATTTCGCAATCTGGTCCTTCCCTCTGCTAATGGCTCTGTGTTTCACGGGCTGCAGTGGCGGAAAAAGTGATCCCCAGGCAGAAGCGCCTCCACCGCTCAAAGTGGAGCGCGTGGAAGACCGCAATGTGTTTCAAGTGGACCATCCCGAGCGCTTCCAGTTGACGCAGGCTGCGGAACACGTTGCTACCCCGCAGTTGAGGGTCACTGGCACCGTGACCCCGGACATTTCGCGCGCTGTTCCAGTGATTTCAATAGCCACAGGACGCGTTGTGGAGATTGACGCCCGTCTGGGTGACACGGTAAAGAAGGGCCAACTGTTGCTCAAAGTGCAGAGCGCAGACGTTTCTGGCGCCTTCTCTGACTACCGAAAAGCGGTAGCTGACGAACAGTTGTCTCAGACTCAGTTGGAGCGGGCCAAGATTCTTTATGACAAGGGCGCAATATCCCTCAACGATCTCCAGGTTGCTCAGGACACCGAAGATAAAGCCAAGGTCGATGTCGAAACCACAGCCGAAAAACTTCGAGTGCTGGGCAATCCAACCCTAGATCGCCCGACCGGTATTGTGGAAATTCGCGCGCCGATTTCAGGAGTCATCACCGATCAGCAGGTTACAAACGCCGCTGGAGTCGCCGGGCTCGGTTCTCCGAATCCGTTCACCATCTCGGATTTGGAGTATGTGTGGGTGCTCTGTGATGTATACGAAAACGATCTCGCCAACGTACGGCTTGGCGAAAGGGCGGATATCCGTCTTAACGCTTATCCTGACCAGGTTGTTTCTGGAACTATTGGCAACATTGGCCCAGTTCTGGACCCGAATATTCGCAGCGCAAAGGTCCGTATCGAAGTGCGGAACCCCGGCCTTATGCGTCCCGGCATGTTTGTAACTGCTACCTTTCACGGTCAAAAAAAACAAACGCGAGCAGCCGTCCCGGCCACAGCAATTTTGCATTTGCATGATCGAGATTGGGTCTACGTGCCGCTACAAAAAGGTCAGTTTCGACGGACCGAAATTGTGGGGGGCGACATGTTGCCGAACAACATGCAGGAAGTTGTTTCAGGAATAGCGCCCGGCCAACAGCTCGTAGCCAACGCGCTGGAATTCCAGAATTCGGCGGAGTCGCAATGATTCGCGCAATTGTCGATTTCGCTCTCAACAACCGCTTCGTCGTGTTGAGTACGGCGGTGCTCCTGTTCATTTGGGGCATGATCTCTTTTCACAACCTGCCGGTCGAAGCCTATCCCGACGTGGCAAACACGTGGGTGCAGATCATAACGCAATGGCCTGGACGAGCTGCTGAAGAGGTGGAGCAGCAGGTCACAATTCCGATCGAGATCCAGGTGAACGGCATTCCGCACCTTCAGCACGTGCGCTCGGCCTCACTGGCTGGTCTGTCGGTTGTGAATCTCATTTTCGACGACGATTCGGATAATGATTGGGACCGCCAGAAGGCGCTAGAGCGCCTCTCGCAGGTCACGCTTCCTCCGGGAGTAGGCGGCGGCATCGGCCCCGATTTCAGTCCGATTGGCTCGGTCTATTGGTACACACTGAAGAGCACCAACCCTTCCTACGACCTGATGGAACTGAAATCTTTACAGGACTGGGTGGTTACCAAGTACATCCGATCGGTACCGGATGTGGTCGACGATTCATCGTTCGGCGGTATCACTCGCGAATACCAGATACGCCTGGACCCAGACAAACTGGTCTCTTATGGGCTGAGTCTGGCTCAGGTCGAGCAACAGCTCACCAACGCCAACTCCAACGCTGGCGGAAGTTTCATCGAGCAGGGTTCGCAGCAAATCAACGTCCGCGCCGTGGGCCTAGTCACAGACATCCGTGACATCGAAAAAACGGTCCTCAAAACGCAAACGGGCACTCCTCTGAGAGTGAAGGACATCGCCGTTGTCACGCAGGGGCCTAAGATTCGCCTCGGGCAGATCGGCAAGGCAATCCACCGAGCGGCCGGAGTGGTCGAGGATGACAACGATGTGGTGGAAGGAATTGTGTTTCTCCGGAAGAACGCGGACACAGCGACCATGCTGGAAGCGCTCCATACTATGGTCAACCGCCTCAATACCCAGATTTTGCCGCCCGGTGTGAAGATTGTCCCTTACCTTGACCGGGACGATCTGGTTCACTACACGACGCATACGGTCCTGCATAATCTGGCCGAAGGCATGATTCTTGTCGTGATCATCCTATTCATTTTCCTCGGAAATGTTCGCGGCGCCATTATTGTTTCGCTGACGATCCCATTCGCACTGCTCTTTGCCTCCATCTGTCTAGACTTGCGGCACATTTCCGCAAATCTCCTCTCCTTGGGTGCCCTGGACTTCGGCATGGTGGTCGACGGGGCGGTTGTGATGATCGAAAACATCGTGCGGCATCTAAACCGTCCGGAAGAAGCTCCGCGTACGCTAGTTGACCGCATCCGCACTGCGGCACATGAGGTGCAACGGCCGGTTTTCTATGCCATTGCCATCATCATCACCGCTTATCTTCCAATCTTCACTCTGCAACGCGTCGAAGGAAAGTTGTTCAAGCCGATGGCGTGGACAGTGGCGTTCGCGCTGCTCGGCGCTTTGATCTTCTCTATGCTGATAGCTCCGGCACTGGCGAGCCTGCTGTTCCGTGGCGATGCCAAACAATGGCAGAACCCAGTAATGCACTGGTTGACAACTCGTTATCGCAAAGACGTTCGCTGGGCCATCCGTAATCGCTGGATCACGATCGGAGGTGGAGCAATCCTATTCTTGGTGGCGATTTACTTGGCTTTCGGCGGAGTGATCGGGTCCGAGTTCTTGCCGCACTTGGACGAAGGTGCGATCTGGGTTCGGGGGACGATGGCTCCTAGCACTGGGCCGACCGAGAGCGCGAAGATTGCGGACCGGGCTCGGGAAGTCCTTGCTTCGTTCCCAGAAGTTCCGCAGGTAGTCGACCAAATCGGGCGCCCCGATGATGGGACGGACACCACAGGTTTTTTCAATGCAGAGTTCTTTGTCGATCTCCTGCCAAAAGAGAAGTGGCGGCCTATTTTTCATCAAGACAAAGAACGTCTGATTGCTGCCATGGATCGTGAACTGGAAAAGATTCCGGGGGTTTTTTGGGGGTTCTCACAGCCCATCTCTGACAATCTGGAAGAGGCGGTCAGCGGAGTAAAAGGTGCGCTCGCAGTCAAAATCTACGGCGACGATCTCAAGACTCTGGAGGAGAAAGCCGACGAGATCGCCGCTGTCATGCGTCCCATCCGAGGCATCGAGGATTTAGGCGTGTTCCGAGTTCGTGGCCAACCCAATCTCAACTTCACGGTTGACCGCGATCAGGCCTCACGTTATGGCATTAATGTCTCCGATGTTCAAGACGCGGTCCAGACCGCGGTCGGAGGTAATGCTCTGAGTCAGGTGCTCATCGGTGAACAACGGTACGATCTTGTCCTGCGTTACTTGCCGGAATATCGAGACACGAAGGAGGCCATCGAGAAGGTACGTTTGCTGGCGCCTTCGGGCGAGCGGGTTTCACTGGCGCAGCTCACGAAAATAAACGTACTGGACGGGGGCTCAGAAATTTACCGCGAAGGAAACTCTCGATACGTGGCGGTCAAGTACAGCGTTCGTGAGAGAGACTTAGGCGGCACCGTCGAGGAAGCGATCAAGAAGGTCAATGCGAACGTCAAGTTGCCTGTTGGATACACGCTTGACTGGGCGGGAGAATACGAAAGTGAGAAACGGGCGGATCGACGGTTGCTTCTTGTGCTGCCGCTTACCATCCTGCTCATTTACATCATCCTGTATTCCATGTTCAAGTCTGTGAAGTGGGCGCTTCTGATCCTCACCAATGTCGCTATGGCGCGCATCGGAGGTCTGCTTGCCCTTCTTCTCACCCATACCAACTTCAGCGTTTCTTCGGGGGTCGGCTTTCTGGCGCTATTTGGAGTTTCAGTCCAGACCGGCGTGATCATGTTGGAGTACATAAACCAGCTTCGGGCCCGCGGGTACGATATTGAGGAAGCAGCGATTGAGGGTGCTGTTCTTCGGCTCCGTCCGATCATGATGACGATGCTGGTCGCAACCCTGGGTTTGCTCCCTGCTGCGCTCTCCCACGGTATCGGCTCAGACTCGCAGCGCCCTTTTGCAATTGTCATCGTCGGCGGGCTGATTTCTGACCTGTTGATGAGCATCGTTCTGTTGCCGACTTTGTATGTGTGGATCGCTCGCAGTGATGATCGGCTACCGGAAGCCGATCCCAACGACGTTGTCTAAATGGCGTCTTTGAGAAATATGGTGCTCAAAGTGCGCTGGAAGGATTCTGACCAATGACGAAAGACGAAGTGTGCTCCCGAATTCGAGAAATTGCCATCATTCCAGCGATCAGGGTCTCATCTGGCGATGATGCACATTTCGCAGCGGAAGCCGTCACGCGCGGCGGCATACCGATCGTGGAAATCACGATGACTGTACCCGGCGCAGTGGAATTGATGGCCCACTTGATTCGTTCGGATCCCAAGCTCATCGTGGGCGCAGGCACCGTGCTCGATACCGACGTGGCGCGTGTGTGCGTCGATGCGGGCGTGAGTTTTGTCACGGCTCCCTCACTGAATCCTGCGATCCTGGAATTCGCGGCCAAGAACAATGTCGCAGTCTTGCCCGGCGCATTGACACCCACGGAGGTTGTCACCGCGTGGAGCGCAGGTGCCGATTTCGTCAAGGTATTTCCCTGTGGTCCGGTCGGTGGGGACAGGTATATCAGCGCACTGCACGCATCCTTGCCACAAATTCCACTCATAGCCGCGGGAGGAGTGAATCAGCAGACCGCAGGCAACTTCATTTTGTCAGGTGCGACGGCTATTGGGGTTGGCACAGAGTTGATTCCAAACGAGGCGATTAAGAGAAGGCAATCGCAGCGTATTCACGAATTGGCCCGCCGGTTCATAAAACTTGTGAAGGACGCTCGGGAACAGATCGAAGCCTGGAAACGCAGCCAGGTCGTGAAGGAATTCACAGGAACCGAAAAGTGTGAGAAGTAGCGAGCTCATCCGACGCGCTTGACTTCGCCCACGAATAGAGTTCGATCAGTAGGTGCTCCAAATGAAGGCCACTACCTTAAACATTGCCAGAGCATTGTCCTTCGTGGCGGCCGTTTGGATCTGCTTCGGTCATAACAATCTGAGAATCGTCGAGGGCGCACCGCGTGTTATTGAGCACTCCGCCTCGACTGATCTTGCTCCAGCAGACGGCAGTGGCGGCACTGTCAAGGTTGGTGTCGATTTGGTGCTGGTCCCGGTTACCGTTACGGATCGGAGGGGCCACCTCGTGCTCGGCCTTCAGAAGGACAGCTTCAACGTCTTTGATCAGGGCAAACCAGAGGTCATACGCCACTTGTCCAGCGAGGATGCCCCAATTTCGGTCGGGATAATTTTCGATGCAAGCGGCAGCATGTACGGGAAGATGGAGAGGTCTCGCGAAGCGGTGCTCCAGTTTCTTCATAGTTCAAACCCGGAGGACGAATTTTTTCTAGTTGCATTCAATGATCGTCCTGAGCTACTGGTGGACTTCACCAGCTCCATCGACGAGATCCAGGACGAGATATCAAAAGTAAAACCGGATGGCGGGACGGCCTTGTTGGACGCGCTCTATCTTGGCTTGGACCGGATAAAGAAGGCCCGTAACGAACGGAAGGTTCTGTTGGTTGTTTCCGACGGTGGGGACAATCACAGCCGCTACACAGCAAAGGAAGTATGGCCGGTTCTAAGAGAAGCTGACGTCCAGATCTATGCAATGGGCATCTTTGACGAAGCCCCTAGAACCCAAGCAGAACGTTTGGGGCCCGATCTGCTAGCTTTCGCGACCGGCATCACCGGCGGTAGAACGTTCCCCATCCGCAATCTAAAGAGAGTTGGAGACGCGGCGGCGGAGCTTTCCATCGAACTGCGCAATCAGTACCTAGTAGCATATTGCCCAAACAACTTGGCACACGATGGTATGTGGCACAAGCTCACCGTGCGGGTCACGCCGCCACAAAACTTGCCTCGGCTTCGAGTTTACGCAAAGGTGGGATACTACGCGCCAGCACGATGATTGAGATAAACAAGAATCTCGGGAACGATCTCGGATTGGGCAGTTTGAGTTTGAGATACTCGAACCCGCTTCTTCCGGCGTGCGGGCAGGCAGGCGTTCTAACCAAACTGAACTACGCTTTGCAAAACCTGAAAGACTGGCGGACATCTAGAAACGGTCGGATTAGTACCTGGAAGTCGGCTAGTGTTTACCGATGGAGAGAGGTGGCGATTGCGATTGCTGCTTCTGCCTGAGTCACGGCGAAGCGGATGCGACACTTGATCGCGGACTTTGACGCTGGCCAGAAGTCGGCTTCGGGGAGATCACAATTGATCTCCTCTAAGCCCGTTTTCTCGACAATTTCCCGATTGCTGACCAATCGGGGGTAGGCACTATCCTGCTGCTGCTGACTCGAGGTCGGTCTTTCGGCCACCGCGCACCAACACCCTTGTTTCCAACCTCAATCCGCTTTCCTTGGCCGCGTAGAACAAGTGAAACTAGCGATGTCTACGCTTCAGCGATTGGCAAACTGCATTGCTGTCCTTGCCCATGATCTGCCCCGGGCAGATTCTTCGACTGCGTGCAGTACTCTTTGAACCTCGACCGCGTCTTGGAAATTCGCATGAAACATCTCATTCTTCTCAAGTGACTGCAGGAAATCCGCCAGGGTCAGAATGAACGTGTGCTCATACCCGAGAATGTGTCCGGGCGGCCAGAAGTTAGACGTGTAAGGATGCCCGGGGCCGGTCACTAATATGTTGTGACTACCTTGCACTTCAGCGGCATCACAGGCGTCGAACACGTGGAGGCGATTAAGATCCTCCAAATCAAAACGGATAGCGCCCTTCGCCCCATGGATTTCCAGATAGTTGCGATTGCGGCAGCCGATAGCAAAGCGAGTAGCCTCGAAGCTGCCAATGCTGCTATTCGCGAAGCGCGCAAGAGTTAGTACGGTGTCATCTACTTCCCGGCCTGGAGCAAAAGTATGGACCAAAGCTGAAACTTCGTCTATCGATCCATTCAACATCAAGGCCAAGTCGATTGTATGCGACAAAAGATCGCCCATCGCGCCCGATCCTGCTTCCGACTGCTTGAATCTCCATGCATCCGGGCTGGCCGGGTCCGCTCCCCAACTCTGCAGGTAGGTGGCTCTGTAATGATAGATTTGACCTAATCTTCCCTCATCCACCAGTTTCTTAGCGAGCGCAATCGCAGGTACGCGGCGATAGTTGAACCACACCAGCGTCGGCACATTCTGCGCGGCGTTGGCCATGCGCTCTGCCTCCTCTACTGACATGGCAAGCGGCTTTTCACACAGCACAATCTTGCCTGCACGGGCGGCGGCAATCGCAATGGGCGCATGGAGATAATTGGGAGTGCAGATGTCGACGACGTCTACATCTTTCCGCTCTACTACTTCTTCCCAGTTGCTTGAGACTTCATCCCAGCCCCACCGTGCAGCCATCGCCTTAAGTTGCGGTTGATTGCGTCCGCAGATAACCGTCAATCTGAGGTCGTAGGAGGGTTCACAAAAATGGCCAACCTGATGAAAGGCGTTGGAGTGCGCTCGTCCCATGAAACCCTGGCCAATCATCGCGACACTCAGTTGTTTACGGGATGTCATACCTGCCTGCCTAAGACTTTGCGGAAGGCGTGCACGATATCGTCTTCATCCTGCTCCGTGAGACACGATGGAATCGCGAGCAAAATGCTGCACTCAAATAGACTATCAGCTACCGGGCAGGTACCTTTGTGATAGTTGGCAGTAGATCCCTGATTTTCCGCCAGCCTCCAGGGTGAGCCTTTCTTGTCCACACTCGTCTTATTCACCAGACTCGGGATATTGAAATAAATGTGCATACCCCAATTGGTCATTACCACGTTGTTGACCCCCTGGGATGAGGTGACGATGCCTTCAGCGCGCAAAGCTTGATTGACTTGGTTGGCGACATTAGGCGTGTCGAAAGTGGAAATCAGAAAACACCCGGTGTCCCCCTGTGGATCAACAATCTTTCTTAACCGCAGTTGAGGGAACTCTTCCAGAGCCTTGCGAATACGATATTTGCTGTTGCGCATCGCGGCGATTGTTCTCGGCAGTTTTCGGAGCTGCACTCGCAGAATGGAAGCCCGCAGTTCATCGATCCGGTACCCTCGTCCCCACAAACACAGAGCAAGGTTGTCAAAGATGGTCCGGCCGTTTTCGTCCCGAGCGTAACCCAGGTCGTGAACGGCAAAGGCCCGGTTATAAAGCCGGGCGTCATTCGTGACGACGGCTCCGCCTTCACCGCTGGTCATATTCTTGTTCATCTGGAAGCTGAATATGCCCATATCGCCAAATGTGCCGACCTTTTTCCCATTGACACTTCCCCCCGCACACTGAGCGCAGTCCTCGAGAAGAAACAATCCCCGTTCGCGGGCTACCTTGAGAAGTTCGGTAATGTTTGCGGGCGCGCCACTCATGTGGACTGCGATGATTCCTGTGGTTCGCGGAGTAATGGATTTCTGGACAGCGGCGGGATCAAGGCAGAAAGTTTCATCGATGTCAGCCAACACCGGAATTGCGCCAAGATTCACTATCGCCGCGACAACCGAAACCCACATGTAGGCGGGAACGATCACCTCCTGTCCGGGTCCGACGCCCAGAGCGGAAAGCGCAGTGTGCAGAGCCCCAGTGCCACTGCTTACAGCGACAGCGTGAGCAACACCGAGAAACGACGCGAATTCGGACTCGAAGGCTTCCACTTCTCCTTGTAGATCGATACCGTAATAGCGGAATGGCGAGCGACTTTTTAGTACACGAAGTGCCGCTTCGATCTCTTCCGCATCCATGTGGTGGACGCCTGGAAACTCCAGGGGGAGAGGCTCGGTCCGGACAGGCTTGCCGCCCTCGATCGCTAACTTCTCATCTATCGTTGTGGAACTATTTTGTGTAAGCTTCATTTTGTATCACCCATGATGATTGATTTGTAGATCCTTCCTTAACCGCCCGTCGTGCTCTTTTCCTGCTGAGAGCGTTTAACGGCTTTCGCTTTGGCGCTCTTACTACTCCACAATGCGGTCGTGATCGAAACTGCCGGCAGCCTCAAGCGGAGCACTCGACCATGGAACTTCACTCCCATTTCCACGTCTTCGTCCTTGCTGTTCATCAGCTCGGTCACAATCCCGCCGTCTGGCGCTTTGAACGCCATTACGCGCACACCATCGAGTGATCCAGCAGTCTTGATACGAATATCCCCCGGGCGCACGAACTTGCTGAAGTGCGCAAGATAATAGTAGAGGCCGGTGTACGTGACCTTCTTCGATCGCCGATGAATGATAACCACGGGGTGCTGAACGTTTGGGTCGGGGTTTCCATGAATCTCCGACACGGACCAAGGTCCGCCCTTCTCGTCCAATATCATGTTCCAGTAGATCCAGGCGGACGTATCAACCTCGAGATCGTTGAAGATCTGATTGCCCCAGTAATCACCGTCTTCAAAGTCGAAGCGTGGAAGGGGCATCGATTTGGGAGTGCCTGCATCGTAGGCATAGCACACTTCCGTCATCCATAAAGGCAGGTCCGGGTATAGACGATGCAGATTGAGGATTTTGTCCCAGTCTTTATTGTCATATCCGTGATAAGGCGCAACTGAGACGTACTCACGGGCCGCGGGATCATCGAGCACCAACGGATAATTGCGAGCTGCGTCCTCCCGGTCGGGCGCTTCGCTCAACATGATCTGAGTACGAATGCCTTCTTTCTTGAGAAGCGGGCCCACGTGATCTTTCAGCAAAGCGTCGATCTCGTTGTATGGAATTTTGGTATAGATATCCGGCTCATTGAACAGGCTTAGATAGTCGACGAATACGCCGTGTTTCTCGTACTCCTGGAGATAACGGAGATAGTAACGAGCCAGCGCATCGTAATATTGCGGATTCACATCTTGATTCTTGTTCACATCAACCAACATCCAGTCAGGCGGATAATCCATCGGAGCTTGCAAGACAAATTTACCGTAACGGCGCGCCAGCTTGATAAAAGTGATCAGCCCATTTGGACCGAGATCACGTGCTATAGAGAAGTGATTCATGGCGACGTCGCCACGCACGTCGTCATAGCTGTAGAAAGGCCCCGCTGACATGAAGTCCGTAGAGGCAATTACCGTCTTCATCGCGGAGAAGCCGGCGCCCTTCTCGGGGTCGAAGAGCGCGCGCAAAACCGACTCGCGTTGTTTGGGAGGCAATCTGTTGAGGCAGATGAGGCCAGCTTCCAAGAAAGAAGCCCCGAAGCCGTCGATCTTCTGGTAGGTGATGTCGTCACTGATCTGAAATGTCCCGGTGGAGGGATCTTGATCCTGCTGGAAATGAAGAACGGGTTGCGGAGTAAGGCGGTCCCCTGCTTTCGAGGACACAAACCGCTGAACGTCCTGCGCGACCGTTGCCGCGCGGGGCATCAAGAGGAACAAGACCAGGACGAAAGCGAGGTACCTTTTGCTCATTAGCGCTGTCTGAACCTCCTTTCGAAACGCTTGGCCAAATCTGGTATACGACAAGCATGTGCATGCCACGGTCTTCGTTTCGAGCTTAGAACAAGAATTTAAGAGCGACTTGTCCAATTCGAGCGGCCTGGGCGCTAGTCACGAATCCAAACAAAGTCCCATCTTGGATGTTGCCATCCGGATTGTTGAACTGGGCGTGGTTGAACACATTGAAGAACTCGAACCTGAATTGGAGAGACTTCGACTCCGTCAAATGGAAATCCTTCAGCAACGCCGTGTCGAAGTTGTTGAGTCCAGGCCCATAAAAGAAGCGCCGCCTGGTGCTGCTCAACTGCCCGAGGGCTTCAAAGCTGAATAACGATGTGTTGAAATACGGCGCGCAGTTGGGGTTGTTAATGCACTTGCGAGGATCTGCGCCGAGGTTCAGTGACCCCAAACCCGGCTGATAGACCGGCTCGTCGATGGTATTCGAATTCGGCCCAGTACCGGCGGTTCCTAGCAGCGAATTGTCGTCGTTCTCCATCATCGTCACGGGCAGGCCGGTGGTGAAGCGAGTGATTCCGGTTAGGATCCAGCCCTTGCTTATCCGGTTCGCTCTGAAAAGCTTGTCAAAAGGCAACTGGTAGCTGTAGCTCAACACAAAATTGTGGGTCATGTCGAAGGAGGATAGCGATCTACTGAGGCTTGGATTGATGGGATTGACTTGCTCGCCCAAGCCGGAAGACATGTCCAGGGATTTACTGTAAGTGTATGCCGCGAGCAGTTCGAGCCGCCCGCTCGTGTGTCGCAAGGAGGCTTGCAGCGCGTTGTAGCTGGAATTGCCAATGTTCGCATACCAGCCGAGACTCCCAAACGCCCCATTCGCGTTCGCCAGACCAGCCGGTGCAGGAGCATTCACCCCTTGATTTAGCGCACGGACCGTGCCGACCTCGGCATTCGGCCCACATAGGGTTGGGGACACATTGTAGAGGGCGAGGCACGCCTGGGGGTTGCTTGGATTGGCTTCGCGGTCAACCAGCAAATGCCTCCCTAGAGATCCTACGTAATTCACCGTAAGAACCGTGTTCGCGCCAAACTGCCGTTGCAGCGAAAATTGAAACTGTTGGGTGGAAGGCAGACCGTTGGTGTGCAGATACGTGGGCGCACTGCTAATGGGCTCATACGCGGTTGCCCAAGCGATACTTTTGTCTGGGTTCTTAGGGCTGACACCCAGCGGCGGTAACGGAGCCGGAAAATGCTGCCCTTCGTTATTTCCGGTAGAAAGATCCACGAACGGATCACTGAATTGAGGAGGCACCGGGCTGGTCCAGTAGAGTCCGAACGGTGGGTCGCCTATCACCAAATTGTTGGTCAGCTCTTCGATGGCCGTGTAGTAAATGCCATAGCCGGCTCGGATGCTCGAATTGCCAGGACCACCCAGTAGCTTTCGCAAAAATCCACTTTTTGCGTCGGGGGAATAGGCAAGACCGATGCGCGGGCCGAAATTTTTGTAGCGGGTGGGAGCGACGGTCGATGGAATTCCCGGATCGCCGGGAACTACCCATCCCAGCGGAGCGCCGGGGAAAGTAAGGGACTGCTCCCCAGGAACAAGCGCTTCCACTTCGTTGTTTTGCTCGTACCACGGCATACTGAATTCCCAGCGCAAGCCATAGTTCATCGTGAAGTTGGATGTCACGCGCCAACTGTCTTGACCATAGAGGCCAAGGTACTTGCTGCGATTGTGCTGGGGTAGCTGTTCGCCCTGCGCGTAACTGGTGGGAGCCCCAATGAGGAAATCGGCGAAGTCATTCCCCGTTTCCGTTCCAGTGAAAGTAAATTGACCGTTGTTGGCGCCGAAATTGTTCAGCGTGATCTGGTCATAGTGGAAGTTCGTCCCAACTTTCATGTTGTGCTTGCCAAACACACGGGAAAAATTGTCCTGCCACTGAAAAGTATTGTTGGTCTGGTAGTACCAGGTGTTGGGGACTCCCATAGTGAACTCGTTAAGTGTGATCGATGGGATTCCCTGAAATTGTGGCGACAAGGGGACGATGCCACCTTGGGGCCCATTCTCAGAAAACCCCAATGAGCTCAACGTGGGGCCCAGGCCTCCTTGCGGCACAGTGGGAGAAAACACATTCCGCAGGTAGCTAAAGCGGAATTCGTTGAAAGCAGCCCCCCCCGACAGGGCATTGGTGTCGCTCACATTGATTAACTGCGTGCGCCCTGCGGTGATGGCCGCAAAACCCGGCACGGTGGCGCCTAGAGAAGGGTAACCAGCATTCAGGTTGTAATCGTCGAAGAAATAGTAGGCGGAGAGATCACCCCAGTGTGTAGATCCATCCCCGCGAATCCCGAATTTGTCGTCGCGCAAGATTTGGTTTACCGACGATGTGGAGAAAGTATCTCCACCGGGCTGACTGGGTGTGGGGATGTATGTCAGAAGATTGTTAGCCGGGATGGAAAAGTGGCCACTAGGGATGGTCGCGTTGGGAAAAACACACCCGGTAGTCGGATCATTGCTCGTGCAGTTGGAACCATAGGGAGTTCCTCCACCCGCGCTTGTAGTCGTCCCTGGGATGATCGTCGCCGCAGTGTAGTAGTACGGCTCACCGGCAGTGACCGCATATCCCAACTGCCCCATGAGAACAGTCGCCCAAGGGTTTGGACCGGCACCACTGTTCACGGTGGACGCAACCGTAACTCCATTGACGTCGACAGTAGTAAACGGGCCCTCGGGATTCGCTGCAGTGATGAGATCCGAGAAATCGCCGCCCCGCTCCAGCGTCGAAGGCACAGAAACTAACCCATTATCCTGCCCTTGGGTTTGGCGCGTACCCTGATAGTCCACGAAATAAAAGACTTTGTTGTGGACAATCGGCCCCCCGATTGTGCCGCCGAACTGATTTTGACGGAAGGCGCCGCGTGTTGGGGAAAAGAAATTGCGCGCATCCAGACTCGTGTTTCGAAGGAACTCAAAGAGGTCGCCGTGTATTTGGTTGGTGCCCGATTTCGTGACGGCGTTGATTTGGCCACCACTGTAGTTGCCATATTCCGCGTCGAAGTTGCTGGTGAGGATTCGGAACTCGGCGATGGAATCGAGGTTGGGGATGACCGCGGCGCCATTGTTCGTTCCTTCCTCGACGTTGCCGCCATTTACCATAAAACCATTGGCGTCTTCCCGTCCCCCGCTGACCGACAAACTGCCCGGATTGAGGCTGCCGGAAGGCGACGTGGCGCCATACTGTCCCGAAGAAATCGGGACGACTCCGGCTTGAAGCGCGAAAAGGTCGGTGTAACTGCGGCCATTCAGCGGAATCGTGGTCATCTTCGTGCTTCCGATTACTTCGCCCAGTTGCGTGTTCTCGGTCTCCACGTGGGCCGCGGAACCAGAAACCACAACGTTTTCCGACACCCCTCCGACCTGAAGTGTTACGTCCACTCGCAGGGCAGCATTTACCTCGATAGCTATGCCAGTTTGCTGGTAGCTCTTGAAGCCGCTACTTTGAATCTTGAGGTCGTAGTGCCCGGGACTAAGGGAAATAAAAGAGTAGTGTCCGCCGGAATCCGATTTCACTGTTTGCTCTACTCCGGTTTCGGTGTTGCGGGCAGTAACCTCCGCTCCTGTGATCACAGCTCCACTGTTGTCCGTTACGATTCCCGAAATGCTACCGGTTACCCCCGCATGTGCACTTTGAAAAGTGGATAAGCAGAACAAACCAGTAAGTAGCGCCGACCAGGCAATTGCACGCAACTGGGTTCGCGATCCATGGTCGGAATCTCTTCTGACGGATGAGGCCATTCGTTTATTTGGCATAGCGGCTCTCCCGTGAGCTTTATGCGTGGGTGAAAAAACTTCTTTACACTTACTTCATTACCTGAAATAATTATCTCTTTATGTCCCGACATTTACGCCTATTAATTCACTTATGTCAAGAAATATTTGCCGGTTTCCTGCGGTCCGGCAAGATTGCATACCGGCAAGTTCGGGCTTCCTATGAGAGGACTATGGATGGTGAACACGACACGTCTGGAAGGGGCGCAGGCTCGAAATCCTGAATCCAAGTCTTTCAAGAACGAGTGGAACGTTCTGCAGCTCATTCATGCGAAGCGCAACATTTCGCGAATTGAGCTGTCAAGGCAGACTGGCCTGAGTGCGGCTTCCATTACCGCCATTGTCCAAAATCTGATCGGCAAGGGGTTGGTTGTAGAATCCGGTCACAAGTCGACTGCTCTTGGACGAAAACCTGTTTCTTTGAGCCTCCGCGAAGACGCCGGATTCCTTGTCGGAGTGGACTTGGGATCCTTTTATACACGAGTAGTAGTCACGGATATCAGAGGCGCTCTGGTCAACAAACAAGAGTTCGAAACTGGAATGCCAGACGGCCGCGATTCGGTTCTCTCCAGAACCTTGAAGGCGATCCACAAAGCAATCGATGATTCCGGAACACCGAGAAATGCTTTTAAAGGGATCGGAATCGGACATTCAGGCGTGATCGATGTAAGCAAAGGCTTAGTACTATCCTTCCCTCGCCCCGGTCAGATGGCCGAATGGAAAAATGTCCCGCTCCGAGACATCCTTGAGCGCGAATTTGGCGTGCCCTGTCTGCTTGAGGACAGCGTACGAGCGATCGCGACGGCGGAGAAGCATTTTGGCCTTGGAGCAGGTCTGAACGATTTCATATACGTCGACGTAGGAATGGGGATCGGCGCCGCGATTTTTCTGGATGGAAAACTGTACCGCGGATCTGGCGGCAGCGCGGGCGAATTTGGTCATATGACAGTCGATGAACATGGCCCACTGTGTTGCTGCGGCAATAATGGGTGCTTGGAGACCCTAGCTTCTTGTGGGGCCATTATTCAATCAGTGAAAAGCGCTATCGAAAAGGGAGTGGATTCGAAGGTTCGAGAGTTAGCGCAAGGAGATCTGAACCGGATCAGTATTGAGATGATTGGGCAGGCTGCCATGGAAAGTGACAGCCTGTCCTTTCGCGCTTTGCATGAGGCAGTGTCACACATCGCCGTAGCTTTGGCTGACGTTGTGAACCTACTGAATCCGCACGTTCTCATCTTTGGAGGAGCCTTATTCCGTTCCGCCCCTGATTTGTTCCTGGAACCTTTGAAACGCACCATAAAACAACGGGCGCTAGAAAAATCAGCGAACGAAGTGCAACTAAAGATCTCTACTTTGGGGAGCGAAGCGGGCGCCCTCGGAGCCGGAAGATTGATTTCCGAAATCGTGATAGAGAGACTCTACCTAGCGGAACTTAGAATGAGTTCTGGCTAGCGGTCATCACAATCGATTGATCGGTTGCGGGATGACGGGTGAACCAGGATGCCGGGTCAGAAGTCAGCTTCTGGGACATCTCGCCGTGTTAGGAAAAAGAAACGCCTTATGGAACAGTGACCCAGCACGTTCGGTGAGGCATACTTCTCGACTGGAGCAAAGAGGTGTGATCGGCCGCCAGTCAGAAAGGTTTGAGAATCGGCGACTTACCCGACCGCGAGCTCTCAGCCCCCGATCTTACCCAGACCCAACCAAGCGGACGCCCAAATTGAAGAAAAAATCCGCCGACGCGCATATGAGTTGTATCAAGAACGTGGCCGAGTGAATGGAAGCCCAACAGATGACTGGCTGCAAGCAAAGCAGGAAGTGTTGAGCCGCAAAGCGCGAGCGGGCAACAGATCGTCTTAATCATTTCTCGTCTGTACTTCGCGGCGAAAAGGAACAACTCCAGAGTTGGCGAAAACCGCTGATCATTGAGTGTAACCGGGATGTTACGTCAACCATCCTCTTAAGGCGGCACCGCCGTCCGTTTCCAAGCGCCGTTTGTTCGGTTAGCGGGTCAGTCTGATTTCCACAGACTAACGGAAATGGAGGACAACCACTGCGTAAATGATGGCGATTGACCAAAACCAAAGGAATATTCCTGCGCAACGAATGTACGTGGGGTACTGAGGCTTCATGGGTATGCTTGAAAACGGAGACCTTGCGAATTTCGTTTTCGCGTTCTTCCGTCCCCACGTCACCAGCATGCCCGTCCTAAATATGCACAGCCAACCACAGATCGCAAATCCGAGAATCATTACCACAAACCAGATAGCTTTGAATATTGTCATGCATACTCGAAGCGACGCGCCGATTATCCATCTGTGCCAGCGGAGCGTCAACATCTCGGAACATTGAGCCGAACGAAGACCGAGCCGTCCTCTATCTCTTCTAACATGTCCGACCATATGCCTCAGCCGGAGCGGATCGCAATGTCACGAAGAGCGATCAGGAAGGCAATCGCCGCCGCTCCCACTTACCTGGTGACGACCCTCGTTGAGAGGTCGATGGGGCGTGTTTACGACCTGCCAAAAATCTTCGCCGCTACGGTGCAAGCAGCCAAAACGGTGTAGAATGGCTGACATTTTCCAGCCCCGAAGGAAGTTTCGATTCTTCCTGGCTTCGAGCGCCGCTCAAACACAAATCTCTGAGGAGGCACCATGCAACGAAAGATGAATTTTTGCTTTTGCGCTGCACTGACATGGATTTTCTGCTTGATGATATCCGCTTTGATGAGTGGTCAGGTGCGGAAGGCAGCGCCGGTTGGTGGCAATCTTCTGCCGGACGGTTTCTACATTACGCCGACCGCTGCGCCCGGCTCGATTTTCCAGAAACTGCCTACCGGGCTGCGGCCTGACGGCTCCGCCAATGCAGATGGTGCGGTGAACACTGCACTCAGTCCGGACGGTACCGCATTACTGATCTTAACCACAGGCTACAACACAGGCTTTAACACCCAAGGGCCGGATGGGACTCCGATATTATGGGCCGCCCTCGATCCGCTCACCGGCATGCCGTCGTCAACCACCACACCAAATGCGGAGTGGGTTTTTATTTTCGACGTGCGCGGCCCAAAACCGGTGCAGAAGCAATTAATCAACATTCCCAACACCTATCATGGATTGGTCTGGGATCCTTCGGGCACGCGCTTCTATGCTGCCGGAGGCATCGATGACCGCGTCGAGGTCTGGAAGACGACTACCACAGGAGCCAGCGCCGACGGAATCTACGCGGCAGATGCTCCATTCGTACTGTTGAACCACAATACCCCAGCCGACGTGCCGGTACAGGAGTTTCCGACTGGCGGGTTGTTCAAGAACACGCCCATCAACGACAATCCGTTTGCTTTAGATATGTTTATGCCGTTCAGCGCGCTCGCAGCTGGGTTGGCGATCAGTCCTGATGGCAAGACCTTGTATGTGGCCAACTATCAGAACGATTCGCTGTCAGTCATAAACACGGCGACGCGAGCCGTAACCAATGAAATTGTCTTCTTCGCGCCGGGCCAGACCACGGCGGTCGGCGAAATGCCCTACTGGCCGGTCGTATTATCGAATTCCGCGGGCGCGCCGGTTAAGACGTATGTCAGCAGCCAGCGCGACGGCCAGGTGCTGTCCGTGAGCCCCTCGGGCACGTTCAAGGTGATCAAGGTTGGAGGCGAACCGAACCGCATGATTCTATCCGCGGATCAACTTCGGCTCTATGTCGCCAACGGCGATCTGGATGAGATCGAGGTGATCGACACCACGAAGGAGGTTGAGAGCAGCCGAATCTCCGTGGCTCGTCCGGGCTACAAATACAAGGGATCAAACCCCAACTCCCTGGCGCTGGGCCCTCATGGCCGGCGACTTTACGTTACGCTGGGCGGTGAAAATGCCGTGGCGGTTATCGACGTGGCGTCTCAGAAATTGCTCGGCCGCATTCCGACCGGCTGGTACCCCAGTTCGGTAACGGTGAGTGCCGATGGCAATACCTTGTACGTGGTGAATATGAAATCCGATGCCGGCCCCAACCTGGAATATCGATCCGACTGTCCCGGCACTGGCATACCGCCGCAGTATGTACACCTTCTCTGCCCACCGCCGAATCCAACCTCTCGCAACGAGTACATTCTCGCACTGTTGAAGGCTGGCTTTCTCACCATTCCCGTGCCCGACGCCAATACCCTGAGCTACCTCTCGGAACTCGTCGACGCTAACAATGGATTCCTTAACCCTCACCAGGATGCGATGATGGCGTTCCTGCACGATCACATCAAGCACGTGATCTTCATTCAGAAAGAGAACCGTACCTACGATCAGGTGCTTGGCGATCTGAAGCAGGGCAACGGCGATCCGAGCCGGGTACAGTTCCCGCAGCCCATCTCCCCCAACCATCATCGTCTGGCGACGCAGTTCGCGCTGCTTGACAATTTCTACGACGCTGGAGATGTAAGCGGTGATGGCTGGAACTGGGACATGCAAGGCCACACCAACGATGCCACGGTCAAGAACGTGCTCGTCGGCTATGGCAATGCAAACTTCAACATACCGTTCGACTGGAACGGCAATCCGCGGAATATCGGCATCGCCGTACCCGACAAGACAAGCGGAACTCCGAGTCCGAGCACGGTCCGCATTACAACGCTGTTCGATCCGACTGGCAACTCTTCCATCGAGCCTGGGACGAAGGACATTACTGCCTCCGAAGGCGCTGATGATCTCGACCCCGATGCGCTCGGTGGCTATATCTGGGACTCGGTGTTGCGGGCCGGCCAGACGGTGCGCCACTATGGTCTTTACGCCGACGAGAATTATTATGTCGTCCCGTCCGCGGGATACCCGCTCTACTTGCCCATCGTGCGCGATGCCTTCGCGCAGAAGGCGGTGCAGACAGTGCCGGGACGTCCTTCTCTCAAGGATCACACCGACATCTACTATCGGGGTTGGGACCTGGATACTCCCGATCAGTACCGCTTTGAAGAGTGGAATCGCGAATTCAATGAGTATGTGAAAAACGGCAATTTGCCCAACTTCGAAGTTGTCGATTTCATGAACGATCATTTCGGCAACTTCACCTCGAACATCGCGCATCTGGAAAATCCGCTGGCGCAGATGGCGAGCAACGACTACGCCCTGGGCCGCCTGATCGAGGCGGTGTCCAACTCTCCGTACTGGAAGGACACGGCGATATTTGTGGTGGAGGATGACGCCCAGAACGGCCCGGATCACGTGGATGCGCATCGTTCAACGGTGTTCATAGCTTCTCCCTACACCAAAGGCCAGTCCGTCATCCACACCAATTACAACTCTACCAATGTGTTGCGCACGATCGAGGACATTCTAGGAGTGAATTACCTTGGCCTCAACGATGCCAATGCTCTTCCGATGTCGGACGTGTTCAGCAGGGAACCGAACCTGCAACCCTATGTCGCACCCATCCCGGGTATTCTGTGCGAGCCTCCGGTGGACCCGACTCTTGTTCCCGAATGCAAGAACCCCGCAGGCCGGCCGATCACTGCCGCGGTCAAGCCGCTTCACGACGGCGCGTGGTGGGCGCAGGCGACGAAGGGTTTTAACTTCAGCCATCCCGACATGGTCGATTCCGATTTATTCAACCGGATTCTTTGGAAAGGGATCATGGGAAACGACAAACCTTACCCTGCGCCCCCGGTCCAGCAGGCCACGCGAGAATCGGAGGCGGTTGACCGCGATTGATCCGCGATAGGACCGTCGCTCTACAAACACCGCGAAAGACAAGCGCGAGGCGGGCTGGTTGGCGGCATGGCACCGGCCCTCCTCGCCTTGTGCTGCGGAGGTCCGAGTTCTTAGAATAATGGCTCCGAAGATACCCCTACCTAGGTAGGGGCGTATACCCTCGCTCCTGTGTGAAAAGAAACATTCCGAAAAAACGGCTGGACCTCGTAGCGCTGAAGGCAGCTATCGGGCAGATGCGAGCAGAGTATGCCTTCAGTGAGCGACGAGCGTATGAGAGCCGGCGTTCGGATGAACGGTTGCGGACGCGGCTGGCGAAGCTGGCGCGGGAGAAGCCGCGCTTCGGTATCGGCGATTGCATGTGTTGCTGCGGCGAAGGGGAGAAGGAGTGAACCACAAGAGACTCCATCGGATCTACCGCGAGGCGGGGCTAATGATTCGGCGGAAGAAGCGCAAGCATTGTATGCGAGTCGGGCAACCGTTGCGGAACTGGACGGCGGCGAATCAGGAGTGGGCATTGGATTTTGCGCACGAGCAGTAGCGTGTGGACGAGCGATCCGGGTGTTGAGCGTAGTCGATGCGTACACGCGGGAGTGTTTGGCCTTGGAAGTAGATACGAGTTTTGCGAGCCGGAGAGTGACGCGGGTGCTGGAGGCGATTGTGGCGGAGCGGGGACAACCGCAGGCGATTCGGTGCGACAACGGGCCGGAACTGACGAGCCGGCATTTTTTGGCGTGGTGCCTGGAGCGATGAAGGATTCTCACCCCGTTACATGAAAATTGCTGGGCGCTGGCGTGATCATGAGCGTTGGGCCATTCTTCGAGAACAATTCGTAAGAACAAGCGGCGGATAACTGTTGGGAACAGGCCATAGCGCTCAGCATGCAGGTCAGGCCACGTCCTCCGCTAGGAATTTGGCGACAGAACGGACCGGCTTCAGCTTTGCTGTGCACTCAGCCAGTTGCCGGATCGAAAACCGAGCTGCTTGACACCCTTCACTCGGCTGATGCCCGCAGCCAACTCGGGACTCAGCAAACCTGAGTCGGCGGCTTCGTGAGCCAGGCGGCGCACGGCTGCGAGCTGTTGGTTGATGGTGTTCGCGGCCAGACCTCTTGACTCAAGGTACATGCGGTAGCGCACGACTACGATGCGGTTGAAGGCCAACCGAGGCTCAGAGCAGTACCAGGCGATGAATTGGTCGATGGCGTACTCGTAAACGCGGCGCGAGGCTGGCGAGCCGAGGCTGTTGAGCACCGCCAATTTGCAATGATCCAAATCTGGAAGCCGAAGCACTCGGCGACGATAATTCGGCTTGATTCTGTGTTTGCCCATGGCGACGGCCTCCCATGCCGCAGTTTTGGAACTACGGCAAACCGTCTTGGTGATGCAAGCATTAGGAGACTACGGATTGGGACGATTTGAGCATTTGAGCGCTATCGCCTGGTTACGACAGTCATTGCAGGAGGTGCATCAATGTGAGAGATAATCCTTCGGAGGTGCAGGAGGAAAGCATGGTGGTCTCCAGTTTGATCACGGGACACATCAATGGCCCGGTCACTTGGCGAGAAGTCGCTATGCTAGCGATCGTAGTTGCAGTGCTCTACTACTGCAAGCGCCGATACAAATATTAGGGCCAATCTGTTTGTGCTGTTAGAGTCGCTCAACTGGCGAGACATCGCCATTTAACTCGTAACCTAACGGTTACAAGTGTTAACGCCCTGTTTGCATCAGTTGCCCTTTGAGGATGCACTCATATTACGCAACTCTTCTCGGATCGCTAGAAGACGAAACCTTCTCAACTGATTCGTATCGGCTTCCGCTTTGGTGTGATGCCTATGCGATCGGTATACCTCATTGTCGTGCTGAAGCGTGGCGATCTCATCTCTCAGCTTTACAATTCGTTGCTGAGTGAATGCGTCCACAATTGGAGCCTCGCCGGATTCGGGGTTTTCTGTGATCGGACGCACAACAGCGGGATCGCCTGGCCAAGCGGCTGTTGCTCCTCATGGATCAGGACAAGGCTGGCAAGGCCTCCAAGCAAGAGTTCATGATTGCGCCTGAGTCGGGCACCCATTGGTTCAGACGTTTCACCCTCAGGGCGGAGGCACATACTAACCGGTGCTCTTCCAGGTCGTACCTGGCGTTCTCCATATCGACGTTTCTCTTGGCTGCAAGTTCTGTGCTCACCCGATAATAGGCAGCGGAACGGGCTTCGATGTACTTGCTCAGCCTGGATTCAAAAGCTTCTTCCAGATTCTTGCACTTTAAGCAGTCCATGGGTACCCCTCCAGCGCTTCTGTATGCGCGTGGGCAGTGGTGGAGGTGGACTCCTCTATCGCTGCTGCTGTGTAAAGATCTCCTGCTCGGCTCGGAGCAGTCCTGCTGATCCTGTTCGGCTCGTAGCCAGTTCTGCTCGTCCCGTTCGGCTCGCAACCAATCCTGCTCGTCTTGGCCAGGTTCACGACCACGGCTTCCGTACATCTCGTAGAGAGCATTGGGCTCGATCATGGTCAACCTCTAAGTGCTGTGGGCTAAGGGAACGTACTTCAGATGGACTGACTTAGTTCAGAGAATCTGAACGAGGAGAGGACTTCACTCACTTTTAATCGTACGCGCAATTCTCACGCGCGTCAATTTGGATGACCGCTTGCGGCAACTCTCGATCTCGTCTTTGTTGGCGTAAAATCCCCATTACGCTCATTGCCTCGGCCCACGAGCTGACCGCTGACACAGTGAACTGTCCAGAAACGGGCTTTGGGGGAGATCAATGGCCATCTCCGCGAAGTCGACTTGTGGCCCGTTAGGCTATCCACTGAGCTTTCGGATTGCCCGCAATTCACCCGGAATCGGCCGCAAGAGTATCGACTCTCACGTCCATTCACACAAAATCCGTCTTCAGCCCGACTCGAACGATGCCAGCTTCGAATTGCTCACACGGTCCGAACAGCCGACCGTAGTTCTCCATTCTCCGACACTCGACAAAATGCTATTTTGTCGAGGATTTTGCGTGCGCAGCACCGGTTCGGCCTTGCCGTGGTTTTCATCTGAGGCTTCCTTCGAGCCTGGCATGATCGAGCGGGACTCGAGGATTTTGTCCGTGATGCGAAGCAAGAGTCCCCCGCCCGAAGGCGGCGCTGCCCCTCTTCATTTGCAAAACCACAAAAAGGAAACAATCTAGTAGGATTGTTTCCTTTTTGCGGTGGCAGCGACCAAGGATCCGGGCGGACGGGACTCCTTCTACGTCTGGCAGAAGAAGCGCACGAGGTGAAATCCCAAGTTGCCGAAGAGCGGCAACTCCAATCGTGCTGATAACGGACGGCCAGAGTACGGCGCTAGAAATTGTTGAGGCGAACGCCTTCTAGCGCCCTTGGCTTCGGTTGGTCATTTTATGGTCAGAAAATCCGGCTCCTTGATAGAGGGCGGAGAGTGACCGATCTAGTGGAAGTTATTGAAAACATGGTGGCCAGGGACGGAGTTGAACCGCCGACGCCAGCCTTTTCAGGGCTGCGCTCTACCACCTGAGCTACCTGGCCACATTCGAAGCCCGCTAATCGCGCGCGGGCGGCGAGCATTGTTCGCTTCACGCCGATTGTTGCGGGGTAGCAACCGTACGAAACTGCTCATTGAACGTGCGCGGAACGTTGTTGATTATAGCAACGTCGGTGAGTTCACTCAAACGCAACTAACGGCGTGGCAAGTTCTGGGTTCGAACAAAAGCGGCGGGCGTTACAGCTGACCCGCCGCTCTGAATCATTTTCCGAGGTTGTCAAGAGCGAGTTGATTGCCGCTCGCGTCGAGACGAAATCGATCAGTGAGCCGACGCCAGATCGGTTCCAGGTGTGAACGAAACACCTCGCAAGACTTCTCCGAGGCCGGCCTCACGAATCGTGAAGAAGGGCTCGTAAAGTGCGACGGTCGGGTCTGTAGTTCTGCAGCCAATCGAATATAGCAACCAGTTTATTGGGATCCGCGCCCAGATCACCGTTCCCACTAACGGTGGAGGTTACGGCCCAGATGGTGGCGAAGCCGTCATCGCCTACGGTCCCGGTAATGTTGCGGAGGCCGTCGGTTGCCGGCGCCCAGGGAAGGCCCGTCCCGGGGTTGGTGCCGGTCGGATAGTTGGGAACCGTGTAAGGCACTCCGAGATTCAGTCCCGTTTGCAAGGTGTAGTCCAGATTCCACGTTTTGGTGGATGAATTGAAAATCCACTTCTGCAATCCAGCCCTAGTTTGAGCAGCGTCCGCAAGTTGCCAAGACGCTAGCATCCTGTGATTACGCTATCGTTACGCCATCATTAAAAATTATCCTCAGGCTGGAGAACGTTCTTGGAAGAGAGGTTTTGAAAGTACATCTCTGAGGCATCACCCGTTCGGAAGCAATTCGGTCGGCGGTGACGGGAGTTCGTTCTGTTATATCCTCTTTGGATTGGCACTTCATCTAGCCCGTTTTTTGGAGTAGGCTGGGACGTTAGTGACGTCAGGGAGGAGGTTCCCATGGCACAGAACATTCCAATTGCGGTAGGGCGGAGCGCTTCGACAGTGTCGATTTTGTGGGGCGTTTTGCTGGTCATTCTCGGCATAATGGCGATCGGCGCGCCATTTCTGGCGGCCGTGGCGGTGAACGCGGTGATCGCCTGGCTGATTATTGTCGCGGGCATCGTTCATCTTGTGCTCGCCTTTCACGCGCACGGGGCGGGCAGCGCGATCTGGAGGGTGCTGGTGGGCTTGGCATATCTAGCTTTCGGCGGATACATGATTGTCCATCCGGTGCTGGGCGTGGCATCGCTGACGCTGGTACTGGCTGCCCTGTTTGTGATCGAAGGCGTGCTGAACTTGATGCTGTACGCCAAGATGCGTCGACTGCACGGATCGAGCTGGGCGCTGATCGACGGAATCATCACGCTCCTGGTGGGAGTGATGATTTATATGCAATGGCCTTCGAGTTCGGTTTGGGCGATCGGCATTCTGGTCGGGGTCAGCCTGATGATCAGCGGCGCCACCCGGATCGGGATGACGTTGGCCCTGCGCCGGGCGATGACAGCGCCGGAGGGCACGAGATTAGCGGCATAGTCCGAGTTGAGATTGAGATGGTCAATGGCCCACTCTGCGACCTCGCCCAGGGCTGCTTTCTCAAGGCGAGGTCGTCAGCATATCTGACTCTACTTCCAATCGAGTTGCCTCGGAATGCATACATACGTTGCGAATGGCTTCGTATCCAGTGCGGTAAATTTCATCATGCCCAGGGTCAGCCCAGAGCTGATTGACAGGCCCGGCACATAAGACTAGAGTTATAGCTGAGGTGGTTACCACCTTCTCCTCATTTCAGGTTCCCTGAACTAAGTCAGCCCATCTGAAGTCGTCTCTCTTAGCAACCCCAACCCTAAGGAGGTTGCCTATGTTTGCACGTCATGTCTCTATCCATCTGAAATCGAATATGTTGTCCGATTACACGCGAGCATTTGAGAAAGACGTCCTGCCTTTACTTCGTAGACAGAATGGCTTTAAGGATGAAATCACCTTCGCCGGTCCTGGCGGTGTTGATGTGACCGCGATCAGTCTGTGGGAAAACAAGAACGATGCCGACGCTTACAACACCAATACCTATCCGCAAGTGTTGAAGACGCTGGCAAGATTTATCGAGGGTACGCCCCAGGTTCACACCTCTGACGTTGTCACCTCGACCTTCCAAAAGCGTGAACTCGTGGCAGCGTAGAAGACACGCTGAGTTTGTTGGGCACGAGGAGGCGGAGTTGCTTCCGCCCTCTCGTACCACCAAACGGGATGCACTCGATCGTGCCAGGAGGGCCATCATGCACCTAGCGATGCAAAACGCGGAAACTATCAATCGTCTGGTAGAACAGGGCGAATTCCTTCTGCAGAGCTTCCATGATGAGCACCAGAGAGACCCCGCGGGAGTGGAAACTGAGTTCGCGCGTGGCGAACTGATGGGTTGGCGCAGCACGTTAGACACTCTGTACCGGGATTACGCGGAAGACATCGTGAACCGTGTTATCGCCAGGACACGCTTGACCATTCCCGACGGCGAAGTCCCAAGCGGTGCCGCTTATGCCTATTGAGGCCATCCTGCACGAAGTTGAGCAGTTGCACGACGTCAGCGAGCGTCTGGCGATACTGGCGGAGCAACATCCGCCTGTATCAGAGGCGCTCATGACGATCTCGGGAAGCGTTCGCAACACCGCCACAATTTTGGGAGTGCTGGTCGCGACAAAAATGGCTAGACCGATCTGACTGGAAGCCGTCTCACGCAGGGCACATGACCTTCTCGCTGGGACAGACGGCGGCCTGAATTAGCGGGCGGTCTTATGCTCTTGTGGGCTTGGTTCTCGGGTGATCGGCGCAGACATGCAACGCAAAGTCTTTGTCGCGCTGCAACTCAAAGTTGCGCATCATCTCATCGAAAGATTTGCCAGCAGGCGAGCCGGGAGAGTTGAAGATCCAAGCGCATTCTGAACAACCAAAACCCTGAAAACGGGGTTGCTCAATCCATACCAGCTTCCGGCTCATGTGTCGGTGCGTCCCAATGTCATCTGACCGCCTGCCGGGTAACTGCGGCAGCGAACTCACTGATTGCCAGCAGAAAACCGTCACCCAGTTCGGAGGTGCCGGGAGATGCGTAAGAGAACGAAGATACATGCCGAAATCGGGGTGGTCTGTCGGGCATCCTACATACCGGGCGCGATGCTCGCGGTCGCGGCATCGACGCCAATGTAAGATACCCTACCGAAGGTTCGGGTTGGGAACCTGTATACTCCGCCGGTTAGCGCGAATAAGCAAAATTTCTGTTTCAAATACTACGGCGGGCGAGTTCGTCCCCGCGTCCCGGAGGTTTATCAGTTTCTCGCTCGTGGCACGCAAGGATCTCCAAATCGTGCAGTCTGGCGAGCGGACGAATGCCGCGGGAAAGCCAGTCGGCAACAAAATCCTTCTATCGATCTCCGACAGCGAGTACAACTCCCTTCGGCCTCACCTGGAATACGTTCGCTTGCCAAACCATCTAGTCCTGCACGAGGCAGGTGCAAGGCTGGAGTTTGCGTACTTCCCGAATCGAGGCTTGATTTCTCTTGTAGTCGTAATGAAAGATGGAAAGACCGCCGAAGCTGGAGTAGTAGGCAATGAGGGCTTTACCGGAACACCGGCGGTCGTTGGCCTGAGTAGGGGCCCGCTGCGGGCGGTGATACAGGTCACGGGGGATGGATTTCGGGTCAAGGCTGGAGCTTTGCAACGAACGCTGGAATCCGCTCCACAACTGCAAGCCCTGTTGAACCGCTATGCTGCAATTCGGGGTATGCAGGTTGCACAAACAGCCGCGTGTAACCGGCTGCACGATATTAAGCAGCGCTTGGCGCGGTGGTTGCTGATGACTCAGGACAGAGTGGATTCAGGGGCGCTACCCATCACGCATGATTTCCTCGCAACCATGCTAGGGACGGACAGGCCTACCGTGAGCCTGGCCGCGGGTGTTCTGCAGAAGAAGGGTCTCATCGAGTACACGCGTGGCGCAGTGAAGATCGTGAACCGCAAGAAGCTTGAAGACTCTGCCTGTGAGTGTTACGGGGTTATCCGGCAGTACGATGGCGAGCTGGGCTTGAAATAATTCCGCGAGTGGAGATTCGCCCAGTTGGTTCTGCTCCTTCAGTGGGAACAACTCAAACTATTGCGCGCGCTTGTCGTTCTCGGAGATTTTAACGGTGCAATAGGAGACCATTCTCCGATGCATGTGGGCCACCTATGCGGGTAAGGGCCAGCTTCCGAAGGACATAGTTAGACGTGCACTCACGGTCCCTCGGGAAACGTCGCCCACCGCTTTCAGCCTGCGAATAGTCGTGTTCTGCTCAGACGGTAAACTAACTAGCCAACCCTGGCCAGATTCTCTTTCCGGGCTGCATCAGCCTCTTCGGCATGCGCCAATGCCGCTGAAAGCGCCAGCCCCTCCGCTTTAGCAATCGCGCGCGTCGCCACTGGTTTCAACCACAGCAATGCCATGAAAGCGGCGGTAATGTCGCAGGCGATCATGACGTAGAACACAGGGATCCACGAGCCTGTCCTCAGCATCACGTAGGCGGCGACCGGAGCAGCAAAGATGGCTGCCGTACCTTTCGCCGTGTAGACGATGCCGTAGTTCGTGGTAGCCCATGTCCTACCGTACAGGTCCGCTGTGAGCGAGGGGAACAGTGAGAAAATCTCGCCCCATGCAAAGAACACCAAACTTGACAACAGGACGAACATCACCGGCCGGCCGATGGTCTGCAGCCATGCAAATACCGCAATCCCTTCGATCAGGAAGGCGATAAACATGGCGTTCTCGCGGCCAATGTGATCGGAGATCCAGCCCCACAGGGGACGGGTTACTCCATTTACGATGCGGTTTAGCTGGATCGCAAGAATCGCAGCGGACAGGCCCCACGCAATGATGACCTTATCCACTTTGTAGAAACCGGCAATCTCCTTTAGTTGTGAAGTGACTACCAGGCCGCCGAACGCTACCAGCGTCATCATCACGTAAATGAGATAAAACGATGGCTGCTTCAGCATCTCGAGCCACGTCATGTCACTCTTCGCTTGATGGAGTCTAGCGACAGGCTTCCAGGCCTTGGGCAGCCAGCCCTTCGGTGGTGCCACGATAAACATCGCCGCAGCAGTCACGATGATGCCCTGGATGAAACCCCAAACAATGAACGCATGCTGATAGCCGGAAACTTTGATCATTTTCTCGATGGGAGCAACCGTGACTGCGGTGCCGATACCATAAGCGCCGGACACAATGCCCGCACAAAGTCCGCGGTGGTCGGGAAACCATTTCAGCACGTTGCCGGTGCAGCCGCCATAAACGGCGCCGGCGCCGATTCCACCGATCGCGTACCAGATGTAAAGGCCAGTGGTGGTGAGGGAGTAGCCGGAACCGATCCAGCCCGCGCCCACCAGCAGGCCGCCGATGCCAATGACCAGCCGCGGCCCGAGACGATCAATCAGGTAACCTTCGAAGGGGACCAGCCAGGTTTCACAAAAAATGAATGCGGCAAATGCGATTTGCACCGCGGCCAGAGTTGCGTGCAGATTTGAAGTTAAGGGTTTAGTGAAAAGCGTCCAGGCATATTGAAGATTCGCGATTGCCATCATCGCGACTATGCAGGCGCACATTTGAACCCAGCGGTTAACGATCTTGGGTTCGGTACTGGCAAAAGAGGTCACATTCGTGGCCATAGCATCCTCCTGGGAAATAGTCAGAGTTGTTTTTGAGTTCTCGCTAAACACTCCGGGGCGGAATGTATCCGGTAAATAAAGATCCCGCCCCTTTACGGGGCGGGCTCAATTACTCAGCAGTTTCAATGTCCTTCTGGAGCGGGATGATTCCCGGCACCAGCCACTTGTTCCACATGTCATCGATTTTGCTTTGGAAGTAATCGATATCCTCATCGATGAAATGTGCGAACCTTCCCTGCTTAAGCAAGTAATCACGCACCGGCAGACGTTTGAATCTGCCGTTCGCAATCTGTTCGGTCTTGCCGTAGAGCTTCAGCTTGCCGTTCTCGACCTCGTACAGAGGCCAAATGCCGGTGTTGACGGCCAGTTCGCCGAGCTCGAAAGAAAGCACTGGATCGAAATCCCAACCTTTCGGACAGGGATTCAGGCAGTGAATGAAGGTCGGCCCGCCGATCGACAGCGCCTTGCGAACGCTGTTCATTGCCTGCAGCGGGTATGAGGTGGAAATGGTTCCTACATACTTCACTGTGGGATGGCCAACCAGCATCAACGGCGCCATGTTCTTTTTCCAGCGGTGATTCATGATCCGCTTTACTTTTCCTGGCGTGCTGAACGAGGTATTAACGCCATAGGGCGATGTCCCGGAAATCTGGATATCGGTGTTGGCATAGGACTCGTTGTCGTACATCAGGATCAGCAGGTTGTAATCGGGGTGGCACATGGTGGCTGAGATTGCTCCCAGACCCATGTCCGCGCCGCCGCCATCGCCGCAGAAAGCGATGACGTTGATGGGCTCATCCTTCATGACGCCCTTACGCATCTGGACGCGGAATGCTGCCGCCGCTCCCAACGCGCTTGAGCCTGAACTGCCCAGCTGTGTATGCATCCAGGGGACGCCCCAGGGAGTGGCGTAGTAAGAAGTGTTAGCCACGTACATGCACCCAGTACTTCCCAGAACAATCGTTCTGGGACCCGCGGCCTTCGCCATCAATTTCATGATTTGCGCAGACTCGCAGCCCTGACAGGTGCGGTGGCCGGACGTATAGTATTCCTCGTGTGGAACCTTCTTGACTCCTTTGAAGGCTTCCAGTTCTTGCGTCGGTTTTTCATCTACAAATGTGCTCATGATTGTTTGTCCTTTCCGGCTATGAATAGCGCCATAGGTCGACTGGCGTTATCCCCGCAGCCCAATCCATTGCGTCAGGGGTTGCGCCTTACCTTTTGCGGCTTGGAAGATGATCTCGGTTGCCGCTTCCACATCTGGCACGGTCACTTCGCGGCCGCCCAATCCGCCGATGAAACCAATGACTGGCGGTCTGGTGGCGCTGTTGCTGTACATGGCGGACCGAACTTCAGTCGCCACTACGCCACTCAAGTCCGGAGAACCGAACGAGAAGTCACGATCGAGTACGCCGATGGCCTTGAAACGCTCCAGGCACTTGCCGATTTCCTTGCCGGCAAACGGCCGGAACCAGCGCAGGCGAACGAACCCAACTTTCTTGCCTTGCTCGCGCATCTTCCGGATTGCCACCTTGACCGGCGTGGAGAGTGTTCCCATGCCCAGCAGTACGACTTCCGCATCCTCCGTCATATATTCTTCGAAGAACGGATTGCCGTACTTGCGTCCAAACGTTTTCTCGAAGTCGGCATAGACTTCGCGGATCACGTCGCATGCAATTTCCGTGACTCCGAAGTTCTGCCGCCGAATCTCCATGACCCAGTCTTCGTTGACCTGTGGGGCCACCGAAATGACATTGTCAGGATGGAGCAGCAGATCGCCGCGGTTGTAAGCAGGCAGGAACTTCTTGACCTGCTCCTTCGACGGGATCTGTACCAGGGCTTGCGAGTGGGTGAGGAACGCGCCGTCGCAACTGATCGCCAGGGGTACGAATATGCGGCGGTCTTCTGCCACACGATAGGCAATCAGCGCCGTGTCCAGCGCTTCCTGCGCGCTGTCGACCCAGGTCAGCATCCAGCCCAGATCGCGGACGGCCAATGCGTCGTTGTGTTCCACGCCGAAGGCCCCGGGATCATCGAGCGCCCGGTTGCCCACCATTGCCACCAGAGGAATGCGCAGGGCCGGGGTAACGGTCAGCGCTTCCATGGCGTACATCCAGCCCACGCCGCTGGAGCCGCAGAACGTGCGGGCTCCGCACGCCGACGCATGCTTCACGATTTCGAATTGAGAATGTTCGCCCTCCGCCACGATGTATTCGCAATCCATCTCACCATCTGCAACCAGCTGGCTGATGTATTGCATGACCGTGTCGTAAGGCCGGATGGGATAAGCCGTGACCACGTCCACGTTGGCCAGTTTGCAAGCAATCGCAATGGCCTCGGCGCCGGTGATCAGGGCTTCCTGCTCGGAACCTTTTTTCTTTTGCTCAACCGGTATTGTTAATGTCGCCATTTCAATCTCCTTGTCTTCAGGCGGCCCGCTGGGCCACTAGCCTTTCTTAGCGATTTCCAGGGCCTCAGGGACCTGTTCCTGATACTGGCCGCGATAACGGAATCCATGTGACCGCTTCTCGATCGGTTCAGCTTTTTCAATCGTGGTTTCCAGCCATTTCAAATAGGCGTCTTTGTCTTTCTTGAACGCCGCCCACTGGCTGTCGTTGCCGTGGAATTCGGACTCGTTCACCATGTGGACGCAATCCTTTACCGGGCAAACCTCTTCGCAAATGCCGCAACCGCAGCACGCCGCGAGATTGGCATCGTAGGTTCCGTCTGGCGTCACGTCGAACGACGCATCCGGGCAGTTCAGCCAGCACAGCGTGCACTTGGTGCAGGTCGAGAAGTTAATGACCGGCCGCTGGGTGCGCGTCGAGTACTTTTTGAACAGCTCGTTGCGGGCTGGCCGGAAGCCTCCGACTTTCCCGGTGGTGGGATCCGCATACGGACCGCCTTGCGGCTGGCCCTTGATGGATACGCCGCCCCGCATATCTTCCCAATCGGGCTTGGTGAACTTGAACAATTCTTCGGGATTGCCCTGGCCTGGTTTTACATCGGTGGTGCCGAAGCGCTCGTAGGCGTTTCGGGCCGACGTCACTTTCAGCGGGTTCTTCAGCTTTTCGGTGATGAATTGTTCCACCGACTCCAGGCTGAACAGTTCCGGCAGCGCCTTGGCAATCGCTCCCAGGACGCGGACATCCGTGTGGTCATCTTTAAACACCCACATGCCCGAGAAGCTGGTAATGCCCTTCAGAATGCCCAGCTTGTAAGGCTCTTCCCGGCGGTGAATGTTCTTCAGCAGGCCGGGCGCGTCATCTCGTGAAACTACGATGAGCGTGTGCCCGGGCTTCAGAGCATGGTGCACCGGCTGCAGGCCGTACCATGCCCACGACTCAGTGCCCTTGCAGAGCGTGTCATCGAGGACCACGGTCAGATCGACTTGCTTCGGTTCGTATTGCGCCATTCCGGCTTCGAGTGTCTGCTCGTCTTTGGCGACGATGGCGAAACTCTTGGCTGGAATGCCGTTGCGCTCAGGAGCATCTCCGTAACGGCCAAAGGAAATGCCCAGTTTACCTTCGTTGTGCGCGGCTAAAACGATGTCGCGCGTGATGTTTTTCGCAAGAGTCTTTTGAAAGACTCCCCGGTAAATGACTTCCACCGCGAATAGTTGACCCATCTGGCAACCTCCTTCTCTAGAGCTTTTTCAGTACGACGTTCTCAATTTCCTGCAGGTGCCGGCGCATCGCAGACTCAGCGGCTGCAGCGTCGCCCAACTTCAAAGCGGACAGAATCCGGTGGTGACCGGCAAGCGATTTCTCCTGCCGCCCTTCCACCTGCAACGATCTTTCCCGCGTCTCCAGCAACAAATCCATCAGTACGTCAACAACTTTCAACACCGCGGCATTGTCGGACGCTAAAGCGATGGCGTAATGAAACTGGGAATCTTCCTCGATGCCGAGGTCGCCTGCGCGTATCTTCGCCTCTTGGCGCGAAAGGATGTCGTCCATATCGGCGATTGCATCGCGAGAAGCCTTTAGAGCGGCCCGCGCTGCCAAGGGCGGCTCGATCATCCCGCGCACGTCAAGCAAGTCCGCAACCATCTTTTTCTTTGCAAGTAGCGCGGTAGCCAGAGGGTTTGCCGCGCCTGGAGTTGGGTTGCAAACCACCGTGCCAATTCCCTGGCGCGGCTCAAGCAGGCCCATCAGTTCCAGGGTACGAATGGCGTCTCGCACTGAGCTGCGGCTCACTCCCAGCGTTCGGACCAGTTCGCGCTCCGGCGGGATCAAGTCGCCCGGTTTCAGTTCTTCCGCAATACGCTGCTCCAGTTGTTTGGCGACCTGCTGGTAGACCTTATTTCTTGGGAGGGCCTTGAACTCGACGCGCTCTGATTCAGTGGCTAGCATCGGAATTGGTCTGATGACTGACCACTTCATTTCAGCCCTGAATCGAAAACTGCACAAGGAAACAGATCACCGTTCAATGTGACATTCTGCCAAGAACCGTGAGGCATATTAAGTCTTTGGCATCTTCATGTTGCGAATTTCAGCACGCATTCCATTGCCGCAAAATTCGCAATGGCATCGGAGAACGGAAGTGTCCCGATGTGGAACAGTTAGTGTTGTAACGAAAGAAGATCTGGCCGGCTTTGCGCTGGAGGAAAATTTTCGCGGTATATACTGGGCATTAGTCTCAGCGATCAGATCATGCTTACTTCCACGAAGAAGCCCCCGCCGCTTCCTTCGGACGACAAACGCTGGCGAATCGTAAATGGAACCATGAGGCGGCACGGCTTTGCCCGTGACGCTCTTATCGAAACGCTGCACACCGTTCAGGAGTATTTTGGATACCTCGACCCGCCATCCCTGAAGTTCGTCGCCGAGTCGCTGCGTGTGCCCTTGAGTCAAGCCTACGGCGTTGCGACGTTCTACCACTTCTTCACCATGAAGCCTCCCGGAAAGCATACCTGCATGGTGTGCCTGGGCACGGCTTGCTACATCAAGGGAGCCAGCCAACTCCTCGCAGTGGCGGAAGAGTCACTCAACGTCAAAGCCGGAGAAACCACGCTGGACGGAAACGTTTCACTGGTGAGTGCGCGGTGCATTGGCTCCTGCAGCATGGCGCCGGCGTTTATTTTTGACGGAGAAGCCTCCGGCAACGTCAATGAGACGGTTCTTCGCAACAAGCTTGAGGGATGGAAAAACTGATGACGCTCGAAGAACTCGAACAAATTGCAACCGAAGCCCGAGCGGTGAAGGAACAATTTCCGCGTGCCCTCAATGTTTGTGTTGCAGCAGGATGCTTGTCTCTCCACAGCGATGCCATCAAATCAGCCTTGGACAAAGAAGTACAACGCATGGGAGCGAATTGTCGCGTGCGTGGAACCGGCTGCATGGGTCTTTGTTCACGCGGCCCGCTGGTGAGCAGCGAACCCGATGGAAATCTCTTAAGCAACGTGGCGGAGTCGGATGCGGCGGAGATTGTTGCAAGACTGGACGGCGCAATGCCGGAGCGTCTTCTCATTTCCCGGGAACAACCGTTCTTCCAACGGCAAACCACCATCGTTCTGGAGAACTCAGGTCGAATTGATCCGGAGAAGATTGAGGAGTACATCGCCGCGGATGGCTACCAGGCGCTGGTACACGCGCTGACGGAAATGACGCCGGCGCAGGTTGTGCAGGAGGTTTCGAAGAGCGGCCTGCGCGGCCGCGGTGGCGCCGGCTATCCCACGGGTCTGAAGTGGGGCACGGTCGCCAAAACGATTGGAAGGACGAAGTATGTAATCTGCAATGCAGACGAAGGCGACCCGGGTGCGTTCATGGATCGCAGCGTGCTCGAGAGCGATCCGCACCGCGTGTTGGAGGGGATGATCGTCGCGGGCTACGCGGTGGGAGCGAGCCAAGGCTACATTTATGTGCGCGCCGAATATCCACTGGCGATCAAGCGGCTGCAAACTGCGATTCGCGAGGCGCGTCGGCTGGGCTTTTTGGGCAGCCAGATTTGCAACACAAACTTCAGTTTTGATATTGAAATCCGTATCGGTGGCGGCGCATTTGTCTGTGGGGAAGAGACTGCGCTGATCGCTTCGATTGAAGGCCGCCGCGGAACTCCCCGGCCTCGCCCGCCATTTCCTGCACAGTCTGGACTGTGGGAGATGCCGACGCTGATCAACAACGTAGAATCCTACGCCAACATCCCAACCATACTGCGGCGGGGCGGTGAATGGTATGCCTCGCTGGGAACGAAGAAAAGCAAAGGGACAAAAGTATTTGCGCTCTGCGGGAAAGTTCGGAACGTGGGCTTGATCGAAGTGCCCATGGGCACCCCGCTACGGCAGATTATTTTTGAAATTGGCGCCGGGGTTCCAGAGGGGCATTGCTTCAAAGCGGTGCAGACCGGCGGACCTTCCGGCGGCTGCATTCCAGAACAGTTTCTGGATCTTCCAGTGGACTACGAATCGTTGAAAGAAGTCGGCTCGATCATGGGCTCAGGGGGCATGATCGTGATGGATGACAGCGCTTGCATGGTGAACGTGGCGCGCTATTTTATGGAGTTCTGTATGTCCGAATCGTGCGGCAAGTGCATTCCCTGCCGCGCAGGGACGGCGCAGATGTTCGAACTCCTCACGCGCATGACCACTGGAACGGCGACGCTGGATGATCTCGGTCTACTGGAAGAACTCTGCGACATGGTCAGCAGCACGAGCCTCTGCGGACTAGGCCAGAGTGCTCCGAATCCGGTGCTGAGCACCCTCCGCTACTTCCGCGAGGAATACACCGAGCACATCGTCGACAAACATTGCCGTGCCGGAGTGTGTGAATGCAACAAACTGTCGGAGGTCTCCGCATGAATCCGGCGTCCACTGTAAAAACGCTTTTAATCGACGGCAAGGACGTCAGCGCAAGCGTCAACCAAACGATTCTCGATGCTGCACTCGAAAATGGAATTTCGATTCCGACGCTATGCCATCTCGATGGACTGACGGAAGTCGGGGCCTGCCGGATGTGCCTGGTGGAGCTGAAGGGTTCCGCTCGTTTGCAACCCGCCTGCGTGACGCTGGTGGAAGAAGGTATGGAGGTCACCACCGAGACGCCACGCCTGCAGAAATACCGCCGGATGGTGCTGGAACTTCTGTTTGCCGAACGCAATCATGTCTGTTCCGTGTGCGTCGCCAACAATATGTGTGAGTTGCAGGACCTGGCGAAAGCGCACGGCGTCACCCATGTGCGTTTTCCCTATCGGTCTCCGTCGCTTCCTGTGGATGTGTCTCACGAACGCTTTGCGTTGGATCACAATCGCTGCATTCTGTGCACGCGTTGCGTGCGAGTATGCAACGAAATCGAAGGCGCGCATACCTGGGATCTGCTCGGCCGCGGCGTGAATTCCTTGCTTATCAGTGATCTGCATCAGCCCTGGGGCGAGTCCAATACGTGCACCAGTTGCGGCAAGTGTGTCCAGGTGTGCCCCACCGGAGCGCTGTTCGATAAGAGTAAGGTTGGGGCTAAAGTTCGCAAGAATCCCGACTTTCTCTCTTACTTGAAGGACATGCGGGAAGGCCTGCGATGAGCAAACCGACGCTCGCAACTGTATGGCTGGACGGCTGCTCGGGCTGCCACATGTCTCTTCTGGATATGGATGAACGGTTGGTGGAGCTGAGTGAACAGCTCGACTTGGTGTATTCGCCGCTGGTGGATTACAAAGAGTTTCCTGCGCAGGTGGACATCGCGTTGATCGAAGGCTCAGTGAGCAGCGATGAGGACGAACGCAAAATACGGCTCGTGCGGGCGCACACCCGCGTTCTGGTTTCTCTTGGCGATTGTGCCGTGACGGGAAATGTGCCCGCAATGCGGAACCCCATCCCTGTACCAGAACTGCTCAACTGTGTTTACCAGGGAAACGGTCTGCTTCCGGCGCAGGTGCCGACCGTGCGCCTGCCCTCGCTGCTGCCGCGTGTGCGACCGGTACACGAAGTGGTAAATGTGGATGTGTTTGTTCCGGGCTGTCCACCCTCAGCGGACACCATCTACACGGTAATCAGAGAGTTGCTTGCCGGCCGCGTTCCGGATGTAGCGGCCTTGTCTCGCTTTGGGGCCTAACTGGCGCGCGCTGATCTGGGTCTGAGCTGACCTGGGTCTGAGCTGATCTGGGTCTGAGAAAGACAGGAAGATGTCCAAGACGATCACGATTGATCCGGTTACGCGAATCGAAGGCCACGCCAAGATCACGCTACAACTTGACGATCAAGGCGAGGTTTCCGAGGCGTATTTCCACGTTACACAATTCCGCGGATTCGAAAAATTCTGCGTCGGGCGCCCGTTCTACGAGATGCCCTACCTGATGGAACGGATCTGCGGGATCTGTCCGGTGAGCCATCTGCTGGCCTCGGCCAAGGCGTGCGACGTGCTACTGGCCATGAAAGTTCCTCCGTCCGCCGGAAAGCTGCGGCGCATGCTTAATCTGGCGCAAGTCATTCAATCGCACGCATTGAGTTTTTTCTACCTTTCGGCGCCGGATTTTCTCATGGGGATGGATGCCGACCCCAAAGAGCGCAACCTCTTCGGCGCAATGCGCAAGAATCCGGAGCTGGGGCGCGGCGGAATTCGCTTGCGGCAATTCGGCCAGCAGGTGATCGAGACGCTTGCAGGCAAGCGCATTCATCCCGGTTGGGTTGTCCCAGGAGGCGTGAACGAACCGCTAACCATCGAGAAACGCGACAAGCTCCTGGCCCAGATACCGGAGATGATCGCGATCGCGCAGAAGGCCCTGGCGTGGTTCAAGATCGAATTCGAAAACTTTCGGGAAGAGATCCGCACGTTCGCAAACTTTCCCAGCCTGTTCATGGGATTGGTCACCCCGGATGAGCGCGCCGGATACTACGAAGGCAAACTCCGGTTTACCGACTCTCACGGAAACATCGTGGCCGACAATCTCGAAGCGGCAAATTACGCTGAGTTTCTGGACGAAGCAGTGGAACCGTTCACCTTCATGAAGTTTCCCTACTACAAGCCCCTCGGTTATCCGGGTGGCATCTACCGCGTGGGTCCACTTGCGCGCATCAACCTGGTGGAGAACTGCGGCACGCCGCTGGCCCAGCAGGAATGGATTGAGTTCCGTGCGCTGGAACGTGGCGCCGTGTTGAGCTCGTTTCATTATCACTACGCGCGGCTGATCGAGATACTTTTTGCGATCGAGCATATCGAGGAGTATTTACTGGATCCCATCATTACCAAGCCCCACGCCCGCTACTCCGCCTCGCTGAATAATCTCGAAGGAATCGGCTGTTGTGAAGCGCCGCGGGGAACGCTGATTCATCACTATCGCGTGGATGAGCAGGGGCTGATCACCTGGGCCAATCTGGTGATTGCCACCGGGCACAACAATCTGGCGATGAACCGCGGCATCCTGCAGGTCGCGCGCCATTTTGTGCGGAGCGAAAAGCTCAACGAAGGAATGCTGAACCGCGTCGAAGCGGTGATCCGTGCCTTCGATCCCTGCCTGAGCTGCTCCACACATGCGTATGGACAAATGCCGCTGCAAGTTCGGCTGGTCTCTGCCCAGGGCAGCGTGCTTGACCAGATTTGCAGGGGCTCATGAGTCGAGCGCTTGTGCTGGCGTGCGGGAATTCTCTGCGCGGCGACGATGGAGTTGCGCTGCAGATTATGAATCACTTGCAGAAGGCCGGGTGCGATCCGGCGCCGGAATTTCATTGCCGGCAGCAGTGGACCCCCGAACTCGCTGAACCAATCAGCCAGGCAGAGATCGTAGTATTCGTGGACGCCGCCCTGGGTACGCCGCCGGGAGCTGTTACGTGCCGACAACTGCAGCCGCGCCCAAGCACGTCACTGGGCATTACACATCACAGTTCTTCTGAATCTCTGTTGCTGCTCGCGGAGGACCTTTATGGGAGGCGGCCAGCGCGCGCCTATCTGGTTACAATCGCCGGAGAAGCGTTTGAGTTGGATGAAAACCTATCTGACCCGGTCCGCCGTGCCATTCCCGAGGCAGGGGTATTGATCAAGGCGCTACTAATGGGTATCACAGTGACGGAGGATTAGTGGGCGATTTGTGTTCGCACCATTCGTAACAGCCGTGGGCCTGATTGTTGACGCATCCCCGAGAGACTCAGTGTGCCGCAAATGACCCGTTGGTCCGCACTTCTATGCGCGGATAGTCAGGACCGGACAGTTCGCATGCGCTACGACGTGGTGAACGGTCGACCAGGGCAGATGAGTTACGCCGTTGACGCAATGCGCTCCCAGCACAAGCAGATCCGCTTCCCGTTCCGCTGCTTTGTTCACGATGCATCGCCAAGCCGAGCCAAATTCGACCAGGACTTCCGGCACATACGCCAGTGAGGTGGTTGGGATCTCTTCTCGCAGGTTCCGAACGTCTTCGTCCACCGGCTTGGGGGGAGTTCCCAGTCGAGAGTCGCCCTCAACGACGTGCATCACAGTCAATCGAGCTTGGAATTGCGCGGCCAGCGAAAAAGCGATTGGCGCAACCTTCAGCGACTCAGCAGTAAAGTTCGTGGCATAGACGATACGATGCAGCTCGAATTGGACAGGAGCTGGCCCGCTCGAGTGAAATTCCGGGAGCTGGACACGAGCGCAGATCGGCCCAACCGTGAGCACCGGACAAGGCGCATGCCGCAGAATATCCTCAGCCACAGAACCCAGCAGAAACTTTCCTAATCCACCGCGACCGCGGGTTCCGACCACGATCAGGTCGATTCCATTTTCCGCGACGATGGAACTGAGCTCGTCCCAAACCTTCCCGTGGCGTACATAAGTGTGCGTCGGAGTATCTCTCAACCCTGCGGCGATCTGATCTACTTTCTGTTGCGCTAAGCTCCGAGCGTCCTCGTAAAGGACCTCGAAACTAGGGGATTCGACAGTGCCGGTCATAAACAGTAGATTCGTGTCGGAGAGAATATGCGCGAGGTGCAATGTGCTGCCGAATTTGCGGCAGATCGCGGTCGCGTAGGGAAAGGCCGCCTCGGACGCATCTGAAAAGTCTGTGGCGTATAGCACATTCTTAACGGCAATCGCGGCGGGTTGCTTCCTGGTTTCTACTTTTTCTTGCGTGGATTCCAGGACTGTCATATGGCACCTCGGCACCAGCTTCAGATTCACACATCGGCTCGATTTCAGCTATGCCTACTGTCACTTTTTTCTGTGATTGTGGTCACGCCGTCGCAGGACGCGTTCTTCTTCAGGAATAGTGAATAAGACAACGCAGTAGATTATTTCAGGTGGTCACGACTTCACGCTCTTGCAGCCTTAGAGCCTCCGTCTGTTCCTGGTAGCCGAGTGCTGCGAAATAGATCGCGTGATCGAAAAACTGCTCCAGCATCTGCAGCAGTTCCAGCTCTCCCATGATCTCCACCGCGCGGTCAGCAACCGCTTCGCTCTGCAGGAAATCCCAGAGATTTTCCTTGGTAAGAATGATCACCTGGATTACTTCGGCCAGTGGTACCTTCTGGCGTGCCCGCCGCGCTCCGATCTCGCGATAGCGCTGCTCAATATCCACTTGCTGCTTTCCGAGTAGCCATTCGCCCAGATGACGATAGATCTCGTATACGCGTTCCCGCAATTCGTGGGCGGGAATGGTCCGGAAGCAACTCACACAGGCGGAAGACGAGACTTTCTTCTCCAACCCCGCAGCCAGCGTATCGGCATGGGTTTCAATCAGACGCACCAACCTGTAGGAAAACATCATGACCTCCCTCCTCTAACTCCCAAACTTATAGGCCGAGCCTACCCGACGCTTCAGCAACAGGGCGCCCGGACCGCATTTTGCCAACTTCATTTTCAGTTGCGCGGTTCGTGGAGCTGAGATGGCGTGCGCCGTCGCGCCTGTGCGAGTTCCCTCGGCTGGTTAGAAGGAAAATGACCGTAACGGTCGTCTCCACTTCAACTGGTTGCTCGTTCAGTAAATAAGGACGGTCCACTGTCTAACCGCCTCAATGGCACTCCCAACCTCGCATTAATTTTCGATCAAAATGGGGACAACAGCCGTGACCGGCAGCACGACCGTGTGTGATTGGGATCACTCACCAGCGACGCTGCGTAACATCTTTCCTGAGCCGTGTCGAATTAGGCGGTGTTCGCACGTCATATGTTTGGACGTGGTAAAACTGACATTTCCGAAAGGAGAGTAGCGATGCGATTCGCCTTGCTTATTTACGAGTCACCGGAAGGTTTTAAGATGCGGAGCAGCGATGGCACCGATTCCTACACCGGCGCCTGGCGGGCCTACCACAGGTCTCTGGTGGAGGCCGGCATCTACGTCGGCGGAGATCCGCTGCAGGTGCCAGAAACTGGAACTACAGTACGAATTAAGGATGGAAAGCGGCACGTCCAGGACGGTCCCTTTGCGGACACGAAAGAGAACCTGGGAGGGTTCGCAATCCTGGAAGTCCCCTCACTTGACATTGCCTTGGATTGGGCAGCGCGATGCCCAGCAGCTTCGATCGGGGCTGTGGAGGTCCGTCCGCTTGCGACCGACACCAAGGATAGGATCGTGGGATGAGTGGTGAAGCTCTCGAGGACACGCAGCGGACCATTGAGCGCGTCGCGCGCGAGTCATACGGCCGTCTGGTGGCCTATCTCTCCACGCATACTCGCGATGTGGCCGCCGCCGAGGACGCGCTCAGCGAGGCGTTGCTCGTGGCACTGCGAGTGTGGCCGCGAGATGGCTTGCCACAAAATCCTGAGGCGTGGTTGCTGACGGCGGCCCGCCGTTCGATTATCGATCTTATTCGTCACCAACGCGTCGTTTCGGAGAGCGAGCCAACTCTGCTGTTGCTTAAGGAAGGCTCCACGGAGATGAACTCAGCAACTGATTTTCCCGATGATCGGCTCAAATTACTCTTCGTGTGTGCTCACCCGGCGATCGATCCGGCGATGCACACGCCCCTGATGCTTCAGACCGTTCTCGGGCTGGATGCCGCGCGAATTGCCGGCGCTTTCCTGGTCTCACCGAAAACCATGGGACAACGGTTAGTGCGTGCCAAGACCAAGATTCGTGACGCTGGCATTCAGTTCGAGATTCCTGATAAGCGCGAGTTGCCGGGCCGGCTTGAGGCGGTGCTGGAAGCCATTTACGCCGGCTTCGGAATCGGCTGGGATGATATGGCGGGTACCGATCAGCGCGGCCGGGACCTTACCGAAGAAGCAATTTGGCTCGCGCGCGTGCTTCTCGAACTCATTCCGGACGAGCCTGAAGCGCGGGGTCTGTTAGCGCTCATGCTGTACTGCGAAGCCAGACGATCGGCGCGACGCGGAGCGGATCACGAGTACATCCCGCTTTCCGAGCAGGATCCTAGACAGTGGTCCTTTCCTTTGATAGACGAAGCGGAAAAACATCTCGCGGCGGCTTTCCACTCCGGGCGACCTGGCCGATTTCAACTCGAAGCCGCCATTCAGTCGGCGCACGCTGAGCGGGCGCGGAGCGGACGGACCGATTGGGCAGCCATCTCTGCGTTTTATCAACAGCTGATCCGCATATCGCCAACGCTGGGCAGGCGGACTGGGTACGCAGCGGCCCTGGCTGAAGCGAATGGACCTCAAGCCGGCCTTGCCGTTCTGAACGCGATCGAGTCAGATGCTGTCTCTTCCTACCAGCCGTACTGGGCGGTTCGCGCTCACCTCTTGCAACAGCTTGGGAAGACACCCGAAGCGTTGGACGCTTATGACCGGGCGATTGGCCTGACTGAAGATCCTGCCGTGAGAGAATTCCTGCTCAAAAGAAGGGGGTGATCGGATATTGTATTTCGATCACCCTCTTTTCGATCACCCTCGGAGTCGTACGGTCTGCCCGACCGCCAGTTGACCGATGCGAGTGACTGCGCCGTAGATTCCCGCTGTGTTTTGATGCACACGAACGACCGCCTTCAGCATTTCTGGCGCCGGACGGGCTGTGTCGGGATCAAGGTTCACCAACGAGCAGCGCACGTCGCGCATGGTGACGGTGATGGCGGGGGCGTCGTCCCCCTCGCCGAATGAGAGCACACCGCCCAACCATTCGTCCTCCTGAAAGGCAACCGGTCGCAGTAAACGAACTACGACATTCGGGCGAAATCGTCGCACGTCCGGGCTCTGCCCTGCGAGTCGGGCGATCTCGCGCACCGTATCGGAGGCGATTACGGAGATGCTGGCATCATCGAAGATGCCATGTTTCAACTGCATCATCTGCACCGGAGCCCCGTACCGGCGTCCGACCTCCGCGGCCAACTCCTCCCCAAGGACAGGCATCTCTTCGCCATCCGGCGTGCGAATATGCGTAGGCAGGTCTTCATGATTTTGAGGGGGAAGGGTTTGAGGGAGAAGAGCATGAGGGCGAAGAGCGCCGTCTTCACGGCGCTGCGGAGCAAACAGAACCAGATCGGGAAGCTTGCTTGCTGTCAGCCACGGCATCCCGCTGCAGTCATTAATCCGCCGGAATGCCAGGCGTCTGTCACCCTCGATACCGTACCAGCCCAACTGAGCGACCTCGAGTCGCTCGCCGCGCATGGACTTCACGGGATACCGGAAGAGAGCCTCAATATGTCCGATTTCTATGAGCATGCTCGGTCAGGTCTGACGTTGGGCGAACTCGGATCGGGCGGGACCATTCGGTTCACGCGGCTTCCATTTCTTCTCTGCAAGTTTCTTGCGCTGATAGCTTTTTCATGACTTTTTTGGCTCCGTACCTTGGTCTTGTCATTGAGGGCTACAAACCGCTCAGGCACGCGCTTTGTCGATCATCGCCTCCCAGATGTCTTTGGATTTGAGAACAAGTTCAATTGCCTCGCGTACCGCACCGTGGCCGGCGTGGGCACTCGTAGTGTAGTGCGCGGCGGCCTTTACTTCCGTGACCGCGTCGCCTACGGCAACGGCGAGGCCTACGCGTTGCATCAAGGGAATGTCCGGAAGATCGTCCCCGATATAAGCGACGGCGGAATCGGAGACACCCGCTTTTCGAAGGATGTCTTCATAGGCCGGCATTTTCAGCGGCTGTTTCATGTAGATAAACTCCATCTTCATTTCACGGGCGCGGCGCAGGAGGGCAGCACTTTCACGGCCGGTGATGCAGCCGGTGCGCAGTCCGGCGGTGTGCGCGAGGGTAAGACCCTGGCCGTCGTGCGCGTCAAAAGTCTTGATTTCGAGGGCGGTGCCGTCAGTTTGTGAGAGCAGCGTGACGCTGCCGTCCGTCATGGTGCCGTCGACATCCATGAGGATGACCTTGATTTGCGCGGCGCGTTTCTTAAGTGCGGACGAGATTTTCGGAAGACGGGCCAAAAAAAGCCTCCAGGAAAGAAACAATGAGAGAGTTTAAATTAACGCCGCAGGGACCACACATCAAAGATATCGCGCGAAGCTGACCTTCGCTCGTTCCTCCGCCCAGGCCGCTGCTGCTGGCGGCCGAACCGATCGCCGCTCATTCGCCGCCCCTTCGCCGCCACCGGTATGAACCAAAGGTGGGGATTTTAACTCTGTATCGTCGTCAGAGGCTGTGGAAAAGCAATAGCAACGGGATTTCGCAATCAACATCAAAGGTTGTAATGGGAGTAGCACGGATGCGGATCCCGCCATTGGACCTTGGCTTCGCGTGAACCGCCAATCAAGCGCAGATGAGATCGCAGCGATTCTTGAAATTCGCAGAAATTACGACTCGGAGTAAAGACGCAGCAAGCGAATCGGACATCCCAAGGAGAGAGACTGCATGAGCGAAGCACTTCCTGAAATCTATATGGCCCGGCACGGTAACACGGCATGGACTCTCTCAGGCCAGCATACCGGCCTCACCGACTTACCTCTAACGCCTGACGGCGAGTGCAACGCCCGAAGGCTGGGAGAACGTCTGAAGGGTACGACATTTGCCAGGGTGTTTACCAGTCCGTTGCAGCGTGCGTCCCGAACTTGCGAGCTTGCAGGGTTTGGAGCTGTAGCCGAAACCGATCCTGACCTGGTGGAGTGGGACTACGGTCAATATGAAGGATTAACCTCCGCCGAAATCCTTCGAAAACGCCCGGACTGGCAACTATTCCGGGACGGCGCCCCGGGAGGCGAATCGCCGGTGCAAGTTGGTGTGCGGGCGGACCGGGTCGTGAAGCGACTCCGCGCCATTGCGGGCAACGTACTTCTTTTTTCCAGCGGACACTTCATTCGGGTTTTGACCGCACGCTGGTTAGGGCTCGGTCCGGGGACTGGAGGTCGGTATTTTCTGCTAAGCCCGGCGAGCCTGAGCGCGCTCAGTTACGAGCACAATCTTTCCCAACCGGTGATCCGACTTTGGAATGACGATTATCACGTGCTCCGGGAGTCGACACAGTCGTGCGGCGAAGAACAAGCCGTTCTCACCGCTGGCAATACGGCTCGCAGATAATTCAGGCGACGATAATTCAGGCGACGATATTTCAAATAACGATAACTCAGAGAACAGAGAACAAGGATATCGAATGAGCACAGACAGTGTGGCACGCCCAAGCTCCGCAAAAGTCGTTCCGATGGCGACCAAGACCGTCAACATTTCTGAACTTCTAAAACAATATGGCTGCGGGCCGATTCCGTTTGCCGGGACCCAAGACTCCTTCTACGAACGTCACCTGCTTTTTGACCGGGCGATCGACCCCAAGGTGGCGGGTGCGCGCGAGCGCTTCGAGGCTTTCTCCCGTTCTGTGCGCGACATTCTCGCGCAGCGTTGGGTTCTTACCAAGACGACGTATGAGAAACAGAATGCCAAGCGCATCTACTACCTTTCCATGGAGTTTCTCATCGGGCGTTCGCTGGCCAACAACATCACCAACCTGTTGCTCGACCCGCTGGTACCACAGGTGCTTCGTGAAGAGGGCCTTGAATGGCTGGAACTGATCGAGCAGGAACCCGATGCAGGTCTGGGGAACGGAGGTCTGGGCCGCCTAGCGGCTTGCTTCATCGATTCGATGGCCATGATGCAGCTACCGGGTACCGGCTATGGTCTTCGCTATGAGTACGGCATGTTCAAGCAATCAATCGTGGATGGATGGCAAAAGGAGAGTGCCGACAATTGGCTCCGTGACGGCGACCCCTGGGAGATCGCCCGGCCACACGAGAAGGTAGATGTGAAAGTGAACTGCTCCTTCCACCTGCGTGCGGGAAATATTGAGGTTATCCAGGGTAAACCATCAACCTTGATTGGAATACCTTTCGATCGTCCCGTCGTGGGCTATGGAGGAAAGACTATCAACACTCTGCGGCTCTGGGCGGCCGCAGCGCCCGATTCCTTCGATTTTCAGGAGTTCGGCACGGGTGACTTTGTGGGCGCGCTGGGCGAAAAACTAGAGGCGGAATCGCTGACACGCGTGTTGTATCCGGACGATTCCACGACCGCGGGGCAAGGACTGCGATTCCTCCAGGAATATTTTCTGGTTGCCTGCTCACTGGCGGACCTGGTGCGCCGTTTCCTGCGGCACAACACTGATTGGGACAAGCTGCCGGAAAAGATTGCGGTCCAGCTCAATGATACTCATCCTTCCATGGCGGTTGCTGAATTGATGCGAATCTTGCTCGATGATGCACATCTGGGATGGGACAAAGCCTGGGATCTGACTCAGAGATCACTTGCCTACACAAATCACACCTTGCTCCCCGAGGCACTTGAGAAATGGCCCGTCGCATGGTTTCAGGTTCTTCTGCCCCGTCAGCTCGAAATCATTTACGACATAAACCAGAGACTGCTCGACCAAGTCCGGCTTCGCTATCCGGGCGATGTGGGGAAAGTGCAGCGCGTTAGCCTGGTGGAAGAGGGCAATCAGCGCAAGATCCGTATGGCCAACCTCGCGATTGTGGGCACGCACAGCACCAATGGAGTATCCGGTGTCCACACGAAGCTGTTGCGAACCACGACGGTCAAAGATCTAGCCGAAATGTTCCCCGAGCGTTTCAGCAACAAGACGAACGGCGTGACACCGCGGCGCTGGTTGCTTGAAGCGAATCCCGCGCTGGCCGGTGCCATCACCCAAGTCGTCGGCGAGAAATGGATTACTGACTTGAGCCAGCTCAAGGACCTCAAACCTCTTGCCGAGGACTCCAGCTTTCGTGAAGTGTTCCTCAGAGCGAAACGCGACGCGAAAGCGCAGTTTGCGAATTGGCTCAAATCGACGACGGGGCAGATCGTCGACCCTGACTCCATCTTCGACTGCCAGATCAAGCGCATCCACGAATATAAAAGGCAATTCCTGAACGCGCTGAGGATCGTAGTGGTGTATAACCGACTGCGAAATAATCCTCACCTGCAAATGGTACCGCGAACATTCTTCTTCGCCGGCAAGGCGGCGCCGGAGTACCGACTGGCCAAGGTCATCGTAAAGTTCATCAACAACCTGGCGGGCACGATTGATGGTGACCCAGCCGTGCGTGGTCGAATCAAAGTTTTTTTCCTTCCCGAATATAATGTTTCTCTAGCCGAGCGTCTGATTCCAGCCAGCGATGTCTCCAACCAGATCTCGACTGCCGGCTATGAAGCCAGCGGGACCAGCAACATGAAGTTCATGATGAACGGAGCCTTAACCGTTGGAACCCGCGATGGCGCCACTATCGAGATGGCCGAAGAGGTAGGCGAGGAGAACATGTTCCTGTTTGGCCTCACCGTAGAACAAGTACAGAACAGCCGCGGCTGGTACAGTCCGCAGTGGCATTATGACAATGAGCCCGAAACCAAAGCGGCTCTAGACCTGATTTTCTCCAACCACTTCAGCTTCTACGAACCCGGAGTATTCAACCCGCTGCGCGATATGCTTCTCTTGTTCGGCGATCACTATATGCACCTGGCGGATCTGACTTCGTACTGCCAAGCGCAAGACCGGCTTGGCGCGTTGTATGCCGATCCCAGCGCGTGGGCGCGCAAAGCAATCCTGAATGTAGCCAGCTCCGGCAAGTTTTCGAGTGACCGCAGCATTGGCGAATATGCATCTGAGATTTGGAAGGTGAACCCATGCCCAGTACGTTAGAAAAACAGTCAGTGGCAAACGCTTCGAACCAACCGACAATTTCGCCGCTTGCAGGCAAGCCTGCTCCCAAAGAGATGCTTGTGGACGTCTCTTGCCTGGAGGGGGACTACTTCGATTGTCATCCTGATCTGAGTGATCCAACCCAATTGGTTAGCTTTGGCACCAGCGGACACCGCGGCTCGCCGCTGCTCGGCACATTTACCGAAGCGCACATCCTCGCTATAACTCAAGCGATCTGCGACTACCGGCGGGAGGTGGGAACGGATGGCCCACTCTACATGGGGAAAGATACCCATGCGGTCTCTGGACCTGCGCAGCGCACCGCGCTCGAGGTGTTGGCCGCGAACGGCGTGGAGACGATCATCCAGCAGAGCGACGGCGTAACTCCAACCCCCGTTATCTCGCGAGCCATTCTGGTTTACAACCGCGGCGGCAAGGAACACCTCGCCGATGGCATTGTCATCACACCATCGCACAACCCGCCAGAAGACGGAGGTTTTAAGTACAACCCAACCAACGGTGGTCCAGCCGACACCGATGTAACCCGTTGGGTCGAAGGCCGTGCAAACGACTTGCTGCGGGCCGAGAACGCCGAGGTCAAGCGAGTCCCGTTCACGAAAGCTATGAAGGCATCGAGCACGCACCAAGAGGACTTTGTCTTACCTTACGTTCGCGATCTTAAGAACGTCGTTGACGTGGATGCCATTCGCAGCGCTCACCTCAACCTTGCCGTGGACCCCTTGGGCGGAGCCTCACAGCCGTATTGGGAGCCTATCAACTCGATTTACGGCCTGGACGTTACCGTGGTCAATCCGATCATTGATCCAACATTTTCTTTCATGACAGTCGATCACGACGGCAAGATCCGGATGGACTGCTCCAGTCCGTACGCGATGGCTAGACTCGTCGGGCTGAAGGACCAGTACCAATTGGCATTCGGCAACGATACGGACGCGGATCGGCACGGAATCGTCACTCCCGTTGCTGGGTTAATGAATCCGAACCACTACCTCGCCGTCGCCATTCGATATCTGCTCACGCACCGCCCAGAGTGGCGGCAGGATGTGTCAGTTGGAAAGACTCTGGTGAGCAGTAGCATGATCGACCGGGTCGTCAAAAAGCTGGGTCGCAAACTACTTGAAGTGCCGGTCGGCTTCAAATGGTTTGTGCCGGGCCTCGTCGATGGTTCGTGTTGTTTCGGTGGGGAAGAGAGTGCTGGAGCTAGCTTTCTACGCCGCGACGGAACGGTATGGACTACCGACAAAGACGGGCCAATTATGGATCTGCTGGCGGCTGAGATTACTGCGCGCACGGGGAAGGATCCCGGCGAGCACTACCGCGAACTCACGGCGGAGTTCGGAAGCCCTTGTTACACGCGCATCGATGCGCCGGCATCACCAGAGCAAAAGGCGAGATTGCAAAGATTATCGCCGGAAGCTGTTAGGGAGTCAGATCTTGCCGGCGAACCAATCATTGCCAAGCTCACAAAGGCTCCTGGCAATGATGCTCCCATCGGCGGCCTGAAAGTCGTAGCAGAGAGCGGCTGGTTTGCTGCCAGGCCCTCGGGCACGGAAAACATTTACAAAATCTATGCCGAGAGCTTCAAGGATCAGGAGCACTTGAACGCGATCGTCAACGAAGCGCAGCAGATGGTGGACAAAGCGCTGAGCGCTTCCACTGGAGTTGGGCAATGATTGATAACGGCGGGCTGACCAGCGTTCCGCCGTTTCCGCCCGAATATCGTGCTTCCGGATTATTGCTGCATGTTACGTCGTTGCCCTCGTCTTACGGGATCGGCTGACGTCACCACCTCATCTCGGAGGGGCTACTTCGGGCTAGCGATGTGCCGAGTGGAAGCGCTGTTCGTCCCTGGATCGTCGATTTTTGGCGATAATGCGGGAGTAGGCGCAGCCATTGCTCTGCGATGCAGCATCGGCCGCGGCAAAGGCCTGGTGGTTGCCTGACAAATCTTAAAAACGGAGAGATATAGATATGCAACTTGGCATGATTGGTCTGGGAAGAATGGGCGCCAACATGGTGCGGCGGCTTATCAACAAAGGTCACAACTGCGTGGTGTTCGACAGGTCGCTGGCAGCCGTGGACGAACTGGTCAAGGATAAAGCGGAAGGCTCCGCCTCCCTAGCAGAATTCGTGAAGAAACTGGCGAAGCCACGCGCGATCTGGCTTATGGTGCCGGCCGCGGTTGTCGATAAAACCATTGCTGATCTTCTGCCCCATCTCGACGCTGGTGACATTCTCATCGACGGGGGCAATTCGTATTACATCGACGACATCCGGCGGGCCAAGGAGCTCGAACCGAAGAAAATTCACTACGTGGATGTAGGCACCAGTGGCGGAGTGTGGGGCCTGGAGCGAGGATACTGCATGATGATCGGTGGCGAGAATGAGGTGATCAAGCGCCTTGATCCAATCTTCGCAACACTCGCCCCAGGCATGGGCGACATTCCACGCACGCCCGGCCGCGAAAAATTCGCCAGCTCGAACGAAAATGGCACGGCCGAGCAGGGTTACCTGCACTGTGGCCCCAACGGTGCCGGGCACTTCGTCAAGATGGTTCATAACGGAATCGAATACGGAGTGATGGCCGCCTATGCAGAAGGGCTGGGTATTCTGCGCAGCGCAAACGTCGGCAAGCAGGCAGGCGGCGCAGTCGATGCCGAGACTACTCCCTTGCGCGATCCCGAACATTACCAATATGACCTGAACCTGCGCGACATTGCGGAAGTGTGGCGTCGTGGAAGCGTGATTGCATCCTGGTTGCTGGACCTGACCGCCATCTCGCTGCTGCAGGACCCAAGTCTTGCGAAGTTCGCAGGACGTGTCTCCGACTCTGGCGAAGGGCGCTGGACCATTAAAGCTGCGATCGACGAAGCCGTGCCGGCGCCGGTTCTGACCAGCGCCCTCTACGAACGATTCAGCTCGCGAGGTGAGGCTGACTTTGCCAACAAAATCTTGTCCGCGATGCGGTATCAATTCGGCGGACATCTGGAAAAATCTGACGACAAATCGAAGGTGGCTTAAGGAGATGAGCGGGGGTCTTTTTGGTTCTGGATGTTGTTGGCGCAGCCCAGATATGAAGCAATCTGGACCTGGAGAATTCGGGATGAAGATTGAAGTGTTTGCTGATGACGAGGCGACCGCCCGTGCGGCCGCGAAGATTGCCGTGGAAGCCGTTGCTGCCGTGGCGGCGCGTGGTTCCTTCGTGATGGCCGTCAGCGGCGGCCATACTCCCTGGATCATGATGCGCGCGCTGGCCACGGAAGATCTCCAGTGGAAGAGCCTACACATCGTTCAAGTGGACGAAGGCGTAGCACCAGCTGTGCTCAGGCTTTTGAACAAGGGGTGACTGTACCTGAAAATGCGCCTCATTCATGGAGGGCAATGAATTGGCAGAGTAGCTACTCCCCAGCCTTGACCGCCAATGTTTCGACTACCGCAATATTTTGCAGCAACTCCGATGGGAGGCCATGCCGCTGCTGCAAATATGCTGCGCTGTTGTAGCTAATCCATGCCTTTCCCTGAGCATCTTCCCAAACGAGAATCTTCAGCGGAAGGTCGATGGCGATCGATGGCGCTGCCAGCATGAGGGGAGTGCCAGCCTTTGGGCTGCCGAAGATTAGCAGCTTGGTGGGAGGCATTTTCATTCCGACTTTTTCAGCTTCCCCGCTGTGGTCGATCACGGCAAATAGTGTGACTCCCTTGGCTTGCAGAATGCTCTTGAGCCGATCGACCGTCTGCTCGACCGTGTGATTGCTCGGCTTGTCGACAATTCCTCGATCTGCTGCCGGCGTCATGAACACCTCCTCGTTGTGTTTGAGAAAACATTTAGGGAACCCAGCATGGGGACCACGTAAATCGCGTCGCAGCCACTCGAGCCGCTTCAATGACGACAAGGCCGATTCTATTCATTATGGTGCTCATCATTCCATGTGCCGTGCAGCGCGAATGAGACCGACGCCGAGGCTTAGAACGGCGGCAGCGAGAAACAGTGCCTCGACGTATGCGAGATTCATCAAGCCATTCGGTTCCTTTGCGGTTGGAGAAATGACGGAGAGGAAGAAGGCGGCGGGGATTAGAATCGCCGCGATCGGCGCTCCTGTTCGCGCAATCCACTTCCAAAACGGGGAAAGTACCGCTTCATCAACGTAGCGAAGCATGACCAGTGACAGAACGAGATAAACGCCGGCGTGCGCATGGCCGGCGCGCCAGAGGTCGTGCCGCAGCGGATTGTCGTTATATCCCGGCACATCGCCCGTTAGCAGACTGAGAAGAGTCAACCCCCCGTACATCACCGTAGGAAGAAGGATAAGAAGGATTCCCGCAAGCATTCGCGATTCTCGTGACATGGATTTTCTCCATCAACGTTTGCGCAGACGCCATCAAACTAAGTTCACGATGGGATCTTGCGGTTGACTTCGCTTTCGGGCAGCTTGAGCGAGTCGCTCACGGTAAGTTCGGCCACGTTAAGCCGCCTGACTGATAGATCCTGAATCTCAAGTGACTTGAACTTGGCCTTCCCAATTGAGATACGGCCGATCGTGAGCCGGCCGACTGCGAATGCGCCTACGGCGAATGCGCCTACTGCCACAGCGCCAATGGCCACAGCGCCAATGGCGACCGCGCCAACCCCCACCGCTCCCATCGCCGTGCCGATCACGGCCACGCAGCGCAAGGCCAGTGATCCCGATCTCTGGTCACCCATTTGTCCTCCTACGTGGTGGCGTTGCTAGCGACGCTTGCGCAGAGTGCGGCCTTTCGGACCATGGCCAAGGTCGGGAACGTCTTCGCCCAGGGCAGTGGCTAAGTCGATTTGGTGATCCTGCTCCTGCATGAGGATCTGGCGAATCTGTTCCGCCATCGCGTACTCTCCCAGCGCTTCACATTGCGGGATGCGATCGCGGTAATTACGAATGGTCTCGTTTTCATTATCGAGATCGTAGCGGAGCATGTCTTTCGCGTTCTTCGAGGTTCGTACCGGCTTGGGAGTGACCACTGGCATTTTGCCGAGATAATCGATCTGCCGCGAGAGGATGAGGGCGTGGTCGAGTTCCTGCTTGGCGTGGATTTCAAGTTGGGCAGCGATGTCCATATATTCAGCGCCGCTCAGCACCTGGGAATAGACGACGTAGGCGATGATAGCTTGATATTCGCGGGCAAGGTCTTCGTTCAACAACTCTGCGAGGCGGTCGCGGGAAGCTTCGGTTTCGTTTGCGGTGGACTGGGGTTCAGCCATTTTTGATTTCCTCCTTTGAATTTAGACGAGATTACATTGGTTGCGACTCGACGTCTCTGTTTGCTTCTCCACGCAGACGTGGTGACAGATCACCACTTCGGTGTCTGCCCGGTGTCACCCGACGGGCTGGTCCAAAGCGCTAGTGTTATCTGAATCGCCTTACACCATGCCGGATGCATTTTTTCGACTTGTTCGATCAAGTGTCTTTTCACCGGACGCGCGTGCCTGTCCCAGCGACGTTTCCCAGTGCGGAGGGCCGATGCGGTATTCGACCAACGGGGGGGCCAGGTATTAACCGTTATGGCCACTTCATTTTGTCGCGTCGGTGTGCCAACCCGGATTGGTCCATCGCCCATGTTGCCAGACAAAGATCTCCGTCACTCGGCCAAAGTCTGATGATCGTTTGTCCCCGGACTCCGTTTCCACGACATAGCTGCTCCAGATGATGGCGACATCGCCAAAGTGCTGAACTTCAGTGCGGGGAAATTCAAGCCGGACAAGCTTTCCGCCTTGCGCGTGAAATTCAGCGGCGGTTCGAAGCACATCGGCCTGGTGCTTCCATTTGTCCTCGCCGCCGCTCATCACAATGGTTTCAGGGGGCACTAATTTTTCGAGGGTTTTTGTGTCGCCGGCAAACCACGCCCGCCACACGGTTTCGCGCGCTTGCAGAAGCTGGTCGTCGTTTTGTTTCTGAGCAGATGAATTCCCAGCGCTCAGGGTTGTTACGAATGCGGTAATGATGATGACTTCCATCCATTTCCGTTTCATGATTGAAGGTCCTCGAATGTCAGTCTTTCGCAAATATCAGTGTTCGAGATTTTGTTTGCTGCCTTGCTTGAAAGCGTCGAGCGCCAGCATAACGGTCGCACCTGAGGCAGAGAAGACGGAGTAGTCCATTGGCGACTTGAGCCCGAACGATATCGCCATCGCGGTGCCGAACATTGCCAACAGGACGGCGCTCGCAAGTGAAACCCATCGCGGCCATGCTCCCAGGATCAGCAGAATGCCGAGCGACGTTTCAGCGGCCGTGGCCGCCCAGGCTATAAACGGAATCGCGGCGGCTGGCATAAATGAATTCACCTCCGCCGCGTATTGGATGAAATTCGCAAAGTGCTTCAGATCAAGCGTTCTGTCCCATAATCCGAAGCGCGAAGCCACCGCGGAGAGAAACGCGGCGCCGAGCGCAACGCGGGTGTAGAGTCTCCCCGCTCGTTGCCAACGCATTGTGACTAACTTGTCCATGAGGCCTCCTGTCGCGGTTTGATACGCAGCAGCGTGTATATGCGAGTTCATCTTGACTCTCCTTTCATTTTTGTGCTTCCCGGGACATCGACGCTGAGCGGCGAGTCGCGATCGCAAATCAAATAGGCTAGAAGTTTCGCCGGTTGCGCAGAGCTGGCGTTCGCCGAGATTAGATGAACTCCATTGGGCGCTTCGTAAAAGCTCTCACCGGGTTTGTAAATGGTCTCTGAGTGGCCGCTGATTTGAGTCCGCAGCGCTCCTTGCACCACATAGCCGATGACGGCGCAAGGATGAGAGTGTGGCATCGATGCCTCGCCCGGCCCGTAGCTCACCTCAACCAGGACCGCCTTCAGATTGTCGCCATCGAGTTTCGGCAGCGCTTGGGAGCGTACGATTCGTGCTCGCTCCTTCGTCTCACCGCGAGAACTGAACGCCGTCCCTTGGCCGCAGGCGAAATGCGCAGCCACCGTCACACTGCAAACTGCCAGGACACCGACGGCGATTCGCATGGGGATTTTGGCAGAAGCAGTCTGTCCTTTTGTAGGTGGTTCTATTTGCGCTTGCACTGAACTTTGCACTGAACTCTGAGTGCGCATCATCCACGCGCCCACGACGCATACGACACTTCCGAGCACAGAAAGCAGCGCCACCTTTTCGTTCCGGACCAACACACCCAGAACCAGCGCCACCGCGGGGATCAGAAAGGTCGTGGCGGAGGCGCGCGTCGCACCGAGCCTGCCGGCTGCGACAGAGATGGTTACATGCGCCACTCCTGTGCCCAGCGCTCCCAGGGCAAGCATTGCAACCAGCGGGCCCGGAGTCCAGTGCGCAGTGACGAGGTCAGGCAATCCCAAGGGCGCGGTTAAAACCAGTGCAACCATCTGAGCGCGCCAGATCACCGGCAATGCTCCGTTGCGTTGCTGGAGTGGACGCGCGATATTGAGCGCGAATCCATAAGACACAATCGCAGCCAGGATCATTCCAATACCGGCGGCGCTGCTGTGGCCCTCGCGGCTGGCAGGGAATGCCATCAATATCGTGCCCGCCATGACAATCGCTAGTCCGGCTACCACACGGCGTGGAAGTGCGCGTCGCGCGATTGCCGCGGCAATGATAGCGGTGAACAGGGGATTGGCGCCGTTCAGCATCCCCGTAAGCGCCGACGAGACGTGCTGTTCGGCGAACGGGAACAGGCTGAGCGGTAAGGCCAGCCACAGCACTCCGAGCGACACAATCGCCGCCCAATCTGAACGGACGACTGGTCTGCGAGCTGCCGGGAATGCTGAGAGCGTTGCGAAGCCAATCAGGATTCTGACAAACGTAACGCCGCCGGGACCGATGGAGCGCATTCCTTCCGCGATAAACAGGAATGACGCTCCCCAAATCAACCCGGGCACAAGGAGGAGTAGCCAATCCGCTGTTCCGGCTTGTGATGCGGAAGGTGACCACAAGAACTTCGGTTCGTCTGGCATGTGTTATCCCCTACGGGAATGACAGTAAAATGGAATGGACCTCCAGGAAAGGTCCATTTAGAGCATTTGCGCTATACCACTTTTATGGCTAAGAAAACGACCCCTTATGAATTAGCGCTTCCCCATCGCAAGACCGAAATTCCCGCGTACCAATGGCTGTACGAGGCAGTGCGCTCCGAGATCCTCGACGGTTGCTTGCGTCCTGGTAAGCGTTTGCCAGCGACCCGCGATCTTGCAAACCAATACGGACTGGCGCGTGGAACGATCGTCAATGCTTTTGAGCAACTGAAGTCCGAAGGTTATGTGGAAGGCAGCGTGGGATCGGGCACATATGTGAGCAGAATCTTGCCCGAAGAATTGCTCCGCGTTGTCTCTGGAGCTAGTGCGAAGCCCACGATGCGACGAAAACGGGGGCTCACCATTTCAAGTTACGGACGCCGGGCAACACTATTTGCCGGCTACGAAAACCGGACGACCCGCGCCTTCCGTTGCAACCTGCCTGCATTGGAGTTGTTTCCTGCGGAGATATGGACGCAAATCACGTCGCGTTGTTTACGCCGGATTTCGACAAGGCTGCTGATGGGATGCGATCCGCTCGGATATTTTCCGCTGCGGGAAGCTTTGTCGGATTACCTGAGTACGTCGCGAGGTGTGAAATGTGTTCCTGAGCAGGTGGCGATCGTCTCCGGAGTGCAGGAAGGGCTCGATCTGGTAGCGCGGCTGTTCTTGAATCCAGGAGACCGGGTATGTATGGAAAGTCCCGGATATCCGGGCGCCGCGCTTGTCTTTCAAGCATGCGGAGCGAAGATTTCTGCCGCCAGATTGGATGACGAAGGCATACGCATCCGCGATCTCCCCACACGCGGAGTGCGGCTCATCTACGTTACTCCCGCACATCAGTTTCCGCTGGGAACTACAATGAGCCTGGCGCGACGCCTGCAACTGCTCGAGTCTGCGCGAAAGTCTGGCGCGCTGATCTTTGAGGACGATTACGACAGCGAGTTCCGTTACTCAGGGCGGCCGATTCCGGCGCTTCAGGGACTGGATGGAAATGGGCTGGTTCTCTATGCGGGAAGTTTCAGCAAAGTGCTGTTCCCGTCGCTCCGCCTGGGGTATTTGGTGATTCCTTCGGATCTGCTGGATCGCTTCGAAGCGATCAAGTCGCTAACCTCCCGGCACGCGCCGCTGTTGGAGCAGGTGGTGCTCACCGACTTCATCTCGGCGGGCCACTTCGGAAGGCATCTCCGGCGCATGCGCGAGGTATATGCCGAACGGCTTTCAGTGTTGTTAGAAGAGGCGTGCCTGAAGCTTGCCGGCTTACTGGAAATCTCCGGCGTCGAAGCGGGATTGCAGACTGCGGGATGGCTACGCCGCGGGATCGATGACGAATCGGCTGCGGCCGCGGCGGCGAAGCGGGATGTGGAAGTGACTCCGTTAAGCCGCTATAGCCTGCGTACAGTTGCGCGCCATGGACTGCACCTGGGATTTGCCGCAGTCGATACAAAAGAAATCCGGCGCGGCGTTCGGGAGCTGGCGATTGCGCTCGAAGAGGAGGTGTATTCATCGAGGCAACCGCGCAAATCCAGCTAGCCGAGAGTCATAGTCCCCGGTCACCGCCTGTAAGTCCGATCTGAGCCGCGCGTCGAAAAAGTTGATGATTCTGTCGATCTTGCGAGGTCTCGTTCGACAAATAGATAGAGCCGAGAACAACGGCTCGCAGGAGGCGGATGTGACGCGGCGGAAGAACGTATCTCGATCCTCGAGGTCAATCGCAGGAACGGCACTGATTGGGCTCGGATTGTTTATTTTATTCGAGAATCTGGTCGGGGCAGTGGACGCACTGAGGCATCTCCTCAGCGCTAACGGATTGGAAGGTGCAGGAGTATTGCTTGCAATCGTCTTTGCCGTCGCGCGATTCATTCAGGCCTGTGCCGCTGATCACGAGCAGTTTCTGGGGAGTCTCCTTCAGCACTTGTTTGTGTCATTCTGGCCGCTGTTGCTGGTCAGGTTCGGAACGTTATTGTCCCGGAGGTCTTGATCGAAACAATCGACGCGCTAAAACAAACATTATCAACCTGTCGATCTGATTTTCGGTTATTCGACGTGAGAGTAGAAATTAAGTACTTCAAAAAGGAGAAATACGAAATGCGATTCTTAGTGATGGTCAAGGCAAGCAAAGACTCGGAGGCAGGTGTTATGCCGAAGCAAAAACTGCTTGCCGAAATGGGGAAGTTCAACGAAGAGCTGGTCAGAGCCGGCGTGCTGCTGGCTGCTGAGGGGCTGCAACCGACCTCGAAAGGCAAGCGGGTCCGGTTTTCGGGCGAGAAGCGTACCGTCATTGACGGGCCTTTTACTGAGACCAAGGAGTTGATTGCGGGCTTCTGGCTGTGGCAGGTGCGTTCGATGGAAGAGGCCGTCCAATGGGTCAAGCGCTGTCCTAATCCGCACGAGGGGGAATCTGAGATTGAGATCCGGCAAGTCTTTGAGCTGGAAGACTTCGGGGTAGAGTTAACGCCGGATCTCAAGGAGCGGGGGGAACGGATGCGCGAGCAAATGAAAAAGGGGAGCGGAAAGTAACGCGGGGTTTCTTCCGTGCTCCCCAAGCTGTGGTCCAGCGTCATGCAGCAGCGCTTAGGCTGCGGAGCTTTTGACTTATCTCCTGGGACGAAGATCTCCAGCCCCTGGCCTGCGCGATGCAAATCACATGAAGGATCAAGAACAAAGGCACCAGGAAGGTCGGGATCAAACTTAGCGGCAGCAACGTCATGGGAACCGTCGATGGGCCGTGCGGGCTAAGCAAGGTCGCGGTCGTACCCAGCCCGACTGCCGTGACCAGGTCTGCAATGCCGAGTGATTGCCAAAGAATGAAGCTGTTGCGATGAGTGGGATCGGCTAGTTTCCAAGCTACAAGCGTAGCGGTCGCGCCGATGGCCATGTCACCATATCCTGCGGGTAAGGCGAACACGGACGGGAGAATTCCGCGAGCCTCTAAGAGCACGAAGGTAAATCCAATAATTCTCCAGGACTGCGCCACTGTCAGAAGTTTCGGGTCCAAAGAGAATACGAACCTTCGGAACCGTTCCGAGGCGGCAAGCCACAATGCGAATACGAGAATCGGCGTCACCGCGGCAATTGCAACCGCCAAGCCGATACGATTGGCGTTATTGGTGAACAAGTGAAACGCTGAGGCGGACAAAACAGTAACGAACCAGACAGCGATGAGCCCCGCCGTGATTTTTCCATAGTTTTTCATAAAGAGTCTCCTTGAGTTGTGACTAGTTCAGTAACTTGATGTGTGATTTCCAGAAGATTTTCCCAGGCCTGCTTTCCCAGTTGATGGCGCAGGCGCGATTGAACTTTCTCCCAGATCGGCAACGCACGGTTGAATAGTGCTTGACCGCCCTTGGCTAGCACCAAACGACGTTCCCGCCGATCTTCGGCACGACGTTCCGCGATCCAGCCCTCTTTCACCATAATGAGAAGGGTTCGGGTGAGAGTGGTGCTGTCCGTCCCGAGTATTTCCCCTAGCCGGTTCTGGGTGACTTCTCCTGCCAACGAGAGCGCTTGCAAAATGGTGAATTGGGTAGCCCGCAATCCGAGAGGGCGGAGCGCGGTTTCATACCGTCGGGTCAAAGCCCGCGTAGTCTGACGAAAGCTGCCACACATGCACGTTAGTTTCGATGGGGTAGGGCGTTTCATGTTTAATAATAGATGTATATACATCTACTTGGATGCAGCAATCTTTTCTGAGCCGGTAGCAGTGGGCATCATTCTCCAGGCGGTGATCCCGCCATCGTCGAGAGCGATTGCAGCGGTATGCTCCCGCAGATAGAGTTAGCAACGTTGCGGTACCCAAATATATTTCGAAAATTTCGGAAATGAAGATACTGGATGTCGATTTTGCCGCTCCCCGTTCGACGAGGATATAAGGTCGCAGATCCGGCCCGGCCGAGACCGTCCGAAATCGCGGGTCACGACCCAAACCAATTAAAGGAGATATAACGATGCGATTCATGATGATCGTCAAGCACTCTGAGAAGCAGGGCCCGCCGCCCAAGGCGCTGATGGATGCGATTGCGAAACTTGCCGAAGAAGAATCCAAAGCAGGGAAGTTGCTTGGGAATGGAGGCCTTACTTCAACCGCGCAGGGTGCTCGCGTTCGGGTTTCCGGGGGGAAGGTGACCGTGACCGATGGGCCTTTCACCGAGGCCAAGGAAATTATCGGGGGCTATGCCCAGTTTGAGTTGAAGTCGAAGGAAGAGGCAATCGAAGGCGCGGTCCGTTTCATGGAGCTGCACAAGCAACACTGGCCGGGATGGGAGGGAGAGACTGAAGTTCGCCAGATGTTCGAACCGGGAGAGTTCCCTTGCAAATAGAGGAGCGAAGCGAGCGGAGGGCGGAAGTTCTTATTCATTTTCGTTGCGGAGTGACCATGAAAAGGAACTGAGATTTCTCGGCTGCGCTCGGGATTTCGGCGGCGGCCTTACACAGCCAGCACCTCAACTTGCGCTGTCGGAATAAAAATGGTGTGATCGGTAGCTGTGACGGCTACCGATCCACATCGCCCCCAGATTCAGCGATCCCAGATTGATCGCACCCAAACTGATCGATCCCAGACTGATCGATCCATCGACGCGGTCTGGAGGATTGAGTCGCCAAGGCTCATCGCCAGTCTCACGCGGATCGTGCGGGACATCGGTGTTGCCGAAGATCTCGCGCAGGATGCTCTGGTCGCCGCGCTCGAGCAATGGCCGGAGTCCGGTGTTCCTGACAATCCGGGCGCCTGGCTCATGGCGACCGCCAAGCATCGTGCCATCGATTACTTCCGGCGAAACACGCGGCTTGAGCGCAAGCACGAAGAACTTGGCCGCGACCTCGAAGAGAAAGAGATGGCAGTGCCGGATTTTGAAGCGGCTCTCGACGACGACATTGGCGACGATCTCCTGCGCCTTGTATTCACTGCCTGTCATCCGGTACTTCCTACGGAGGGTCGGGTTGCGTTGACGCTCCGGCTACTGGGAGGCCTGACGACGGAAGAAATCGCCCGTGGCTTTCTCGTTCCAGAGGCGACTGTCGCCCAGCGCATCGTGCGTTCCAAGCGCACGCTTGCAGACAGGCGCGTGCCCTTTGAGGTGCCCCGGGGAGCCGAGCTTAGCGTTCGCCTGTCATCAGTACTGGAGGTCATCTATCTCATCTTCAATGAGGGCTATTCGGCGACTGCCGGCGAAGACTGGATGCGGCCAGCACTTTGCGAAGAAGCGCTGCGGCTGGGGCGCGTCCTCGCCGGACTCGCGCCACGTGAGCCTGAAGTGCATGGCCTGGTCGCGTTGATGGAGATCCAGGCATCCCGATCCAGGGCGCGCGTGGGTCCGTCAGGAGAGCCCATTCTGCTCTTCGACCAAAATCGCGCTCACTGGGACCAGTTGCTGATTCAGCGCGGTCTTGCGGCCCTGCAGCTCGCAGAAACGCTGCGTGCTGGGAACTTGGGCGGCGCGCCAGGTCCGTATGTATTGCAAGCTGAAATCGCGGCGTGTCACGCGCGAGCGCACACTCCAGAGGAAACCGACTGGCCTCGCATTGTGTCGCTCTACGCCGCGCTCGCCACAGTTACGCCGTCACCGGTTGTGGAATTGAATCGGGCGGTCGCGGTCGCGATGGCGTCCGGTCCGGCGGCAGGGCTTGAGCTGGTGGACACGCTGATTGCGGAGCGCTCGCTCCAGAACTACCACCTGCTGCCGAGCGTGCGAGGCGATCTGCTCAAGAAGCTGAGTCGCCTCGACGAAGCGCGTGCGGAGTTCGAACGCGCAGCATCCCTCACGCGCAACGCTCGGGAGCGCGAACTACTACTCGATCGCGCGCGAGCTTGCACAGCGGCCACAACCTCGGGATCGACTCCAGGCTAAACGCGATAGGGAGAAGTCCTCCGGAGTGGTGGCGCGAAATAACTAGCACCATCGCGGTTCCAACATCTCAGTAGGCAAGCCCAGGCGGTCAAGCGCTGGCAGCATTAGTCATAGCTTCGACTGCGTCCATTAGGGTAGGAAAAACCAGGAAGAAAGGTTCCAACTTTGTAATCTGAAATAACTGCCACACGCGCGGGTTCACGCCACTTAGAGCGATGCGCCTCCCAGATTTCTGGCAACTTACGTACGTCCCCACCAGCAATCCCAGTCCGATCGAATCCATGTAAGGAACGTGGCTCAGATCAAGGATCATAGTGCCGGCATTTTCTCCCCGGAGAGCGTTCTGGAAAGGCACCGAGGTGGTTGCCGTGAGCGGCCCGTTCAAACGCAACACACGTTGCGCGTGATTCGCCCCCTCAAGCCTTTGTATTGTGAGCGACTCCCCAAGCATCGAATTTTCTCCTTCTCGTTGAGATCAAGCGATTGCCCCCGTTTAAGGATCATCCACATGAACTTGAGCGCAACGAAAGACCTATTCGGTGTTTATCAAACTTGGCGCTCGCCGAATCGCCGAATCAATGATTCAACGAATCAACGAATCAACGAATGCTAGGACGCTCGGCTGAGCAAGTCAACGAGGTTAGCCACAAAATCGGGCGCAAGACATGGAGCCCGTCGGATGGAATGCATTCTTGGCAAATGCACCGTCTGGGACTATAGACTCTAGCCCTAAGCCTCTATGCAAGTTCTTTCATCTTGACTTTGGTCTGACTTGAGGACAAACATGCGGCAACCCCCCTTTTACCGGTTATTAAATTTGCCTGTAATTGAGCCCACTTCGTGAATTTTGCGGAGGATTCAGGCATGAAGATTGTGAAGTTTGCTTTTTCTTGCGGTGTGCGGTTGGCTTGTGCGCCGTTGCTTACAGTGTTGCTTGCCAGCTTGTCGAGTGCGCAGACTGTTTCCTCAGTAACTCTCAACCCTGCCAGTGTTCCTGCCGTGGTCTCGACCACGGGCACCGTGACTCTGTCTGCGGCGGCGCCCTCGGGTGGCGCTGTAGTAAAGCTCTCAACCAGCAACAACTCTCTGGCACAAGTGCCCGCGACCGTGACTGTGCCGGCAAAAGCGCGCAGCGCTACCTTTCCGATTACGACGTCGCCTGCCACCAGCCAGCAAACGGCCACGATTACCGGAACCTACAATAGCTCCAGCCAAAAGGCGACTTTGACAGTCCGTGTGCCGCTCATGGGGACAGCGGCCGGCGGTTTCCTTGGCGATAACAACCCGGCAACGCAGGCTTGCATTGAGTATCCCCAATTCGGAGGGCTGGACGGCAAGGGGAACATATACATTGCCGATTCCTACGGCGACAGGATTCGAGAAGTCGGAGCCGGAACTGGAAAAATCTTTACCGTTGCAGGCGTTGGGCAATACGGCTACAACGGCGAGAACATCAAAGCCACAACTACGGCGATGGGTTTTCCTCGAGGATTGGTAGTGAACGCTGCCGGCGACTTTTGGTATAGCGATCCCGGCAACAATCGAGTTCGCATGGTGAACTCTACTACAGGCCTTGTGAACACGGTCGCCGGCAACGGCACGGCGGGATACAAAGGGGACGGTGGAGCTGCCACTTCAGCGGAAATCAACCAGCCATCCGGGCTGGCTCTCGACGCTTCCGGCAATCTCTATTTCTCGGACACAGGGAACAATGTGGTCCGCATGGTGGATGGTTTGGGCAATATTCACACCATTGCGGGAAATGGAACTGCAGGTTTTTCGGGAGACGGCGGAGCTGCCACTAGCGCGAGTCTGTACTCTCCCCATGGCTTGGCTTTTGACACCAATGGAAATCTGTACATTGCCGATGACTTGAACAACCGGGTTCGAATTGTTTCCGGTCTGGGTACGCACACGGTGACCATCAACACATATGCCGGCGACGGCAATCCCGGCGTGGCTGGCGACGGTGGCTTGGCTACGAAAGCGGCGATTGGACTGCCACGTGGCGTTTTGATCACCAACACAACACTTTATATCTCTGAGGCAGCACAATCGAGAGTTCGAGCCGTTAATCTCAAGTCTCAGATTATCAATACCGTGGCGGGTTCTACCGACGGTTACGACGGAGACGGACATGCTCCTCTTAAATCCATGTTCCTGTCGCCGACTGGCCTAATGGTGGATTCCGCGGGCGATCTTTTGATCGTGGATACCGGAAATGATCGCGTTCGCAAAGTAAACGCAGCCGGAACCACGGTCAGCACCATTGTTGGAGGCTACGTAGGAGATGGCGGCGTTGCCACCAACGGGTGCTTGAATAGCCCCGAAAATATCGCTTTCAACTCCTCCGGGAATTTGTACATAGTGGAAGCTGGCAACCGGGTGCGCGAAGTAAGCGCAGGCAATATCAGCACGCTGGCGGGCACGGGAGTGACCGGATACTCTGGGGACAAAGGGCCTGCGAGCGCTGCGACCATTAATTCCCCGCTGGGCGTGGCTGCAGATCCCTTTGGCAACGTTTATTTTGCCGACACCGGCAACAACGTCATTCGCGTTGTCAACTCCAGCAAGGAAATTACGACGTTCGATAAGGACTCAACTTTCAAAAATCTTGCCTCTCTAACCACCGACTCCGCAGGCAATGTTTATTCCGTCGACAGTGGCGCGTGTGTAGTGCGCAAGCTCACGCCCGCTGCCAGCAGTACGATCGTGGCGGGAGAGCTTAACCAATGCGGCTACAACGGGGATAATATTCCCGCCACCTCGGCTAGACTGAACCAGCCGTACGGAGTCGCGCTCGATACAGCGGGAAATATCTATATCGGCGACGCCGGCAACAATCGCGTTCGCAAGGTAACCATAAAAACTGAAACCATTTCAACGGTTGCCGGCAGCAGCACCGGAACCTGTGGCTACAGTGGAGATGGCGGAAAAGCGACCTCGGCCGAACTGTGCGCACCCTCGGGTGTGGCGGTCGATCCACTCGGCCGCATCTTCATCGCCGACTATTCCAATTTCCGTGTTCGGCTCGTTAATACTAATGGTGACATCAGCACTTACGCAGGCACGGGACTTCCAGGCTATAACAACAACGGCCGGCTGGCGACGAAGACGAACCTGGGCGGGCCGATCGCCGTTGCGATTGGACCCTCGAATGTTTTATATGTCGCGGACGATCAGAGCTATCGCGTTCGCGTAATCCAATAGTCTTCAATGTTTAGCGACGGCACGCTGGGCACGAGGCTTTTCCCGCTCAGCGTGTCACGAGTTCGGGCTGGGATCGGATCGAGCACTCAAACACGGTCTGAGTACTACGGTAAAGCCTGTAGCCGAAGCGAGTCCTTAAAATACTCAAAAGACTCGCACGGAACTTTACGCGCATTTCTGGGTTTAGAATACTGAATAGTTTCCGCCGGGTCGCAAGATCACCTGACCGCGGCTTGAAACGTAGGTTTCACTAGGGAACCTATGGTGATCCTCTGAGAGGGAAGATGAGACCCTACGCCCCCATTCTTTGCATTTTTGCACCTAAGGATTCATCCCACAGTTCTTCGAGCCTCAGCACACGCACTGCACTCATGCGTCTGATCGTAGTGGCGACAGTGTTGTTTTTAGCACTGACAGTTCAGGGAAAGCTGCACGCGCAACAGATGCCGGACAATGGTCCGCCGAACAATGGTCAGTACGCTCCGGAGCAGCAATCGGGCAATAACAATAACAGTGACAGTGATGATGAGCAGCCAGCCTACCAGGCGCCGCACTCCGATGGGCAACAGGCTTACCCGCAGCAACCGTCCCAAGGCCCCGGTCCGACAGATACGGAACCAAGTAATGGGCAGGCGCCGTTAAGCCCCCCGGACCTTGAACAGTTGGTGGCACCGATCGCGCTCTATCCGGATGCGCTCGTCGCACAAGTGTTGACGGCCTCAACCTACCCCCAGCAAGTCGCGGACGCCGACCATTGGCGGCGGGCGCAAGGCTACGCACCGGCCGAAGACATTGTAGCGGGAGCCGATGCCCAGCCTTGGGATCCAAGCGTGAAAGCGCTGACGGCGTTTCCGCAAGTGCTGGACCAGATGGACCAGAATCTGAACTGGACTACGGAACTCGGCAATGCGTACTACAACCAGCCACAGGACGTACTGCGGGCCGTGCAGGTAATGCGCCAGCGTGCGCAGGCCGCAGGAAATTTGCGAAGCACTCCGCAGGAATCAGTGAGCTACGATCAGGGCAACATCGTGCTCGCTCCTGTGAATCCGCAACTGGTCTATGTGCCGGCTTACAATCCCTGGGCCGTGTATGGGCAACCGGTCGCTCCGTATCCTGGCTTCTCAGTGCTTGGGGCGATAGGGTCATTTCTGGGCTCGGCTTTCGGTCCATCTGCCGTGAGATTTGGCTTGGGAATCGCGATGACGGCTTTCACGCACACGCCCTGGGGATGGCTGGGCTGGGGCTTGAACTGGTTAGCTCAAGCGGTACTCTTCAATCACTCGAACTATTATTCACACAGCACGACGGTCGCTGATTGGGGCTTGCCGCACGGCGGTCCACGCGCATTTGCGCGACAGGGAGCGTTTGCCGCTAACAGATCGTACCGGCCGTTCGGCGGCTATGGCGGTCCGGGCGCTGGATACGGCGGGATGCGTTCGCAAGGGTTTGGTCGAGCGCGAAACGAGAATGCGTTCGCGGCCAACCGTCCGGGAGAAAGATATAGTCGCAATTATCAGACGTCACGAAACGGCTACGGTCCATCATCTCACGGTCCATCATCCCGAGATGTCTACAGAGGAATCCAGCCAGCAATCGCCAGGTCGCAACAGAATAGATCGCAACAGACTAGATCGCAGGAGAACAGATCGCAGCAGTTTGGGTCGCGGTCTTTTGGGAACTCAGGTTACGCTTCGAATTCGTATGGCAGATCCTCTTATGGCAGATCGTTTTATGGAAGATCCTCGGGAAGCTTCGGCAGCCGTGTGAACCCAACCTACGGCGGTTCGATGCGAAGCAATCGCACGCCGGGCGCCGGCTTTCAGCGCAGCGATTTTGGGAAGCACTCTTCTGGCGGCTTTAGAGGTGAAGGTTTCTCCGGTTCTTCCGGCAAGCAACACTCAGGTGGCTTCCATTTTGGCGGGGGACACTTTGGCGGAGGACACGCGCCGAAGAACTCTGGTGGCGGAAAGAGTTTCGGCCACGGTCATTCCATGGGAGGTGGCCACTCTGGCGGTCACGGTCACTCCGGCGGCAAACACCACCACTGAGATCGCAGGTTCGCACGCCGCCGCCGCGCAGGAGCGTGCGAGCGTTCCCCGCACGGATTCTCACTCTCATTGCGCCTTGCTCTCGCCGGTGGACGGGGTTGCGCCCCAACGAGTGCGCACAGTTTCCCGGAAACGTTCGCGCTCTTCAGGGGTCATGTTCCCGCAGCGCTCCTGCATGCGACGGCGGAAATTGGAGCGGCCGGGGCCCCGCCATCCATGGTGGCCGAAGAGGATCCGGCACAGCGCCAGAAGTCCAAAAGCCTGCCAGAAAGAAATCTGATGCCAGCCGAAAAGCGGCGGCAGCAGCCAATTCCACAGGCGCATTACCAGTTCGCCGCCGATGAAGCAAAATAGCAGAATCCCCAAAATCGCCGCCGGAGCAAGCCAAATCATTCTCTTTTTCATGTTCTGTCCCTCATAACTTTCTAGATTCGTCCTAAATACGATTCGTCGTAAACGTCTTGCAACCGCTCGCGGAGACGCCGCACCGCGTAGCGTTTGCGCGAGAGCAGAGTATTCACACTGACGCCGCTCTCGGCGGCCATCTCCTTGAAGCTTTGCCCTTCCAGTTCGTGCGCCACAAACACCTCGCGCTGTTCCTGGGGCAACTCGTCGACCGCGGCGACCAGTTCATCGAGCAGCATGTGGCGTGCGTAAAGCGCTTCCGGTCCTGCATCGGGCGAAGGCAGCAGGTCGTCCAGGTACAGCAGTTCGCCGCTGTCATCGTCCTGGTTCGTGACGGCGGTCTCACTGAAGCTCTCCGGCTTCTTCTTGCGGAAGAGGTCGGTAATGCGATTGCGAGCCACGCGAAACAGCCAGCCGGTGACGTGCTCGATCGGCATCAGCAGCCGGTTCGCTTCCACCAGTTCGTAGAAGACGTCCTGCAGAATGTCCTCCGCGTCGCGAGGGTCGGGTACGCGCCGACGAATGAAGTTTCGCAAGCGGGACTGCTCCCGCGTGACCACGTCGGAGATCCGCTGGGCCTGTTCGATTTGGTCGTGTTCGAGTGCCATCCGCTCCACGCTCGCCGCGCCCTTCATCTACAGTTGTAGACGAATGAGGGGGTGCGAATATTGTAGGGTCGGTAGGTTGCCGAAGGGGATAGCATGCCGCCCAGCCTTTTCGCAAAAGGCGCAAGAGACTGGGACCCCTGAGGGAATTCGCAAGTTGCTAGGACCCTTCATCTTCATAGCGGAATAATCCGCCAGCTCGTCTCTTACAGAAGCACATAACATGGCATCATTTGATGCTATAATCAGTGCATGGAGTTCCTATGAGAGCATTCCCATGAGAACAACGATTGCGCTGGATGATGATCTCGTACGCCTCGCCCAGGAGTTCACCGGGGTGGCGGAGAAAACGGCGTTGATTCGCGAAGCTCTCAAGGCCCTCATCGAGCGGGAAAGCGCCCGCAGATTGGCGTCCCTGGGGGGCACAATGCCTGAATTGAAGAATATTCCACGCCGCAAAGTACGGCCGAGCAGGGTGCGGGCGAATTGATTCTCGCGGACACGTCTATTTGGATCGACCACCTGCGTTCGGGAAACAGAGAGATGCGTAAGCATCTCAACCAGGGGAACATTGTGATCCATCCGTTCATCATTGCGGAACTTGCCCTGGGATCTTTGCACGAGCGCACCAAAACGCTTGCACTGCTGGACCTCTTACCACAGGTGCGAATGGCGCAGCTCGTCGAAGTGCGACTGATGATTGAGGCTCGTCGTTTGTATAGCCTCGGCATCGGTCTGACCGACGCCCACCTGATAGCCTCTGTCTTTCTCGATTCATCCACGCTGCTGTGGACAAGAGATAAGCCGCTCCGTAAAGCCGCCGAAGGTCTCGGCATTCACGCGGGTCTGGCATAAGAACAGAGACTAGCTTGGGGATCGTGGGCGGTGGCGGCCTCCACGGGTCCGTCGGAATTGTAAAGCGGTGCGAGATAGATCCCATGCCGCGCGGCAACGGTCTCGATTTCGTCAACCCGCTCCGGAGTAATGAAACCTCTTCCCTGGGAAAAGGGCTCGTAGCGGCGTTCCAGAGCCAGGGCCATGCCTTCAAGCAGACATCCATGAACCACATCGGGGAAGGGATGCCGGTTCAAAATTCCGCGAAAATCCGGCGTGAAGCTCAATCCGCCAGTGACCTGTCCCAGACCTCCGAAGAAGATTTTGGCGCCGGACATCTCAACACTTGGGGAGAGATTTTTCGGGTAGCCTGCGTCGCAAACGATTGCGTCGGGTGCGATGCGGCCCAGCAGAAGCGAAGGCGACGCCAGACTCGCGGCGCAGATGACGACATCGGCGTTGGCGGAAAATTGCCGAGGATCGGTCGCGATCTTCACCTGAACTCCGTCAGCTTCCAACTCCGCGGCGAGCTTGCGCAGTCGCTCCACATTGCGTGCGCAGAGCAGCACGCGCCTCACGAGAGGCGCTAAACAACGGGCGCAGCCGGAGCCCACGTCTCCCGTCGCGCCGACAATCAGCAGCGTTGATCTTCGGAGGTCTCGACTGTCTTCCGCAAGCGCACACATTTTCTTGATTCCCTGAACGATGAATGCAACGGTCAACGTGTTGCCTGTCGTAAAGACCGTATCGCGTTTTTCGGGAAGCAGATCGAAGTTGCCCTCGATCAAAATGGAACTGAATCCACCGAGGCTCACGATCTTCGCTCCCGCCTTGATCGCATAGGCCGCAGCGGCGCGAACACGCGTGAGATTGTCGCGCAGGTAGGCAGCTTCGAGACGGTCGGGAGGAATGAAGGAGTCGATATAGAGGCCGCGCGCCTTTGCGCCGCTTTTCGAACCAGCGCTTTTCGAACCACCTCTTTTTGAACCAGGGCCCGAGCCGACCTCAACATGGCAAACTGTTCTGGGCAGAATCCATGGAAGGATGTCCCTGATTTCCTCGTCCTGCAGAGGCGAATGCTCAGGTCCGCGCAGGACTGCCAATACGTCCGCGGCTGCTCTCCAACTTTCCTGATGCCCGATCAGGGCGAAATCGATGTCGTCACCGGCTGCGGGAATTGTTCTTTCAGGGTGCAAGAGCTCACCTCAGCGGCTGTAAAGCCGCGCTGATTGTGCCCGGACTTACGGCACGAGCGGAACTCGTGCCCTTCCCGGCTGTACGAAAACATCTTTGTTCATGAGTCTTGAGCTTTTCCCCAAGCATGGTCGCTGGTCTGCCTCGCGCGGCTACACTGGCAACTGACTTACCCATGCAAGTGTTACCTCGCCCGGCAGTCCGAGCTTGTCCAGCGTTTTCAGGTACTGCTGCAGCGAGGCTCCGCGCAACTCGGCTGCACTCAAGCTGATGTCGAATAACGCCGGCTTCACGCAAGTGTTGTGGCACACTTCGCAGTGCCCGTCTTTGCACTCCTTTGCCAGCATCTTTGCAAGAGTGGTCATTACTTCAAGATGTAGGCGATGGACCTTGTCATCAAAGCGCTGAGGGTCCAAGGAGCGCTCCGCCCTAAGAATCGCCATCGCGTGATCAATGTGCTCTTCTTCCTCTGCCGCGATGGCGGCAAAAGTCGTGCCAAGACTCCCCGGCGCCACCTTCCCGACACGTGCGTAGCTGGCGACGGCGAAGGATTCGAGCATAATTTCCTGCACGATCAGGCAGCCAATGAAGTCACGCTCTGCGATGCAGCTCATGAATGCGGCGCGCAACCGCTTCCAATGTTTTGCGTCGACATTATTAGGAACATCGACTCCGATCTTGCGGCCCGCGGCGGCGAATGCAGCGGCATGTCCCTTTTCGCCTTCCGCATGCTCCAATGCGTCCGCGACTTCTGCGGGATCGTCACATATCTCCGATAGGGACGTGTAGTTCATCGCGGCGACGAGTTCGCCGGTCATCGCCTGTGCCAGGACGTCTTGCCAGATCAGCGCACTGGGTGAGAGAGAAGTACATTCGTTGGGAAGTGAGCAGTTCAGACCGATGACGGTTTCCATAGGCCCTCCTGAAGATCGAGTTAAGCCTTTTGAATACCTCTGTTAAGCGCCACTCTTAATCGCGACCGAATCAGATCGGTTCCCGATAGCGTCGTAGCCTCGCCGCTGCAAAAAGGAAACCGGCGGCGAACAACAGCCCGATCCACAGACCTGGACTGGTCAGGAAGTGACCCGGCGTGATGTGCATCGCGGGACCGATCGGGAAGCGGTCGGAAGGCATCGGGACAGCCTCGGGTCCGCCGGTGAAGCGATACTTCATCAGATTGGCAAAATGAGTAGTGTTGAACGAAATCTTCTCCACCACGCCGATGGCGAGCGGCGGCAGGAAGGCCCATAGAAATGGTGCCCGCCGCGCCCAGCCTGAGACCAGCAGCAGCCAGCCGTAAATCGGCGCATACCAGAGCCCATGCACAGTCACAAGGTGATAGAGCAGCATCAGCGATGTCTGGAACAAAGACACCTGTGTCCATAGTGTCGTCACACTCATGCCGCTCCCCAACAGCACTGCGCTGCTCAACAGCAACATGACGAGCTGTGTAGCAACGGTGATCGCGAAGCTGAGCAGTTGCAGAACGACGATCGGAATGATCGCCTTCGAGAGCACGGTGGTGAGATCGGAAACCGGCAGCGATTTCCAAAAGAGGATACTGCGATCGCGCCGTTCGCCGTGCAGCGCGTCGAGGCAGTAGAAAACTCCGACGATAAGCGCGACGCCCATAATGAGGGCCTCCGCGAGGTGGTAGGGCAGGACGATGGCTTCGTATTGTTTCGCTGGATCGAGCGCCAATATGGCACGCATGCGGTGCGGCAGACCAAACATGCTGATCAGGAAGCCGAACAGAATGACCGCAGAAGCCACCAGCGGCGCAACGTAGATCGATCGGTACTCCCACAATTCGCGGCGGATCGACCAGTACAGGGGCCGAGTCGGGGACAAGGCGGCGGGTGCAATTCGCTCGGAGTCGTTTACTTGAGAGTTACGCGGAGACCCGGGCATAGCGTTATTCATAGTGTTCATCTAGCTGCTCCTGACTCGCCGGGCTGGTTGCCCATTACGGCGACGAAGAAGTCGGCGATGCTGGGCGTGCGCACCTCGCCAAGTGCAGCGAACTGCTCACGTTCGGCACGATTGCCGTTTAGATCGAATAGAAAGATGCTGCGTCCAAAAACCTGCCGCTCGTGAATCGGCTTGAACGCGCGTGCCGCGGAGGCCTGCTCAGGATTCACCGCAACCTCGAGATAACGCGACTCGAACTCTTCCATGCTGGAATTGAGCACGATGCGGCCGCGGTTGATGAACATCACATCGGTAAGGACGTGCTGGATCTCTTCCACCTGATTGGTCGTTACGACGATGGTGCGGCTACGATCGAAGTAATCGTTCAGCAGGGAATCGTAAAAGTGTTTGCGATACAGGAGGTCGAGGCCAAGCGTCGGCTCGTCCAGCACCAGCAATCGCGCGTCGATGGCCATGACCAGAGCGAGATGGAGTTGCGTCACCATGCCCTTCGACAATTCCCGGACCTTGCTGGCGTGCTTGATGGCGGTCTTCGTGAGAAAACCCTCCGCTTTCGCGCGATCGAATCGCGGATGCACTCCGGCGACGTAGTCGAGCGCCTGCGAAACCCGCATCCAGCGCGGCAGCACGGCGACATCGGCAATGAAGCAGACATCGCGCATGAGCTGATCGCGTTCGGTCCAGGGATCGCGTCCGAGGACCTTCAGTTCTCCCTGATAGGAGGTGAGGCCAAGAATCGCGTTGAGCGCGGTGCTCTTGCCTGCGCCGTTGGGGCCGATGAGTCCCAGGATGCGGCCTTCTTCCACGCGCAAATCGACGCCATCCAGCGCAACCGTTGTGCCGAAGACCTTGCGCAGACCGCGTGCTTCGATCACTGTCATGGCTTCGGCTTCTCCTTTGCACCATTCAGCAGTTCTTCGGGGTTCAGGCCGAGTCGCTGAATGTTGGCGTACACCCTGGGCCATTCTTCCGCAAGAAACTTCTGGCGCTCGCCCCGCAGCAGCAGATTGCGCGCGCCAGCATTGATGAACATGCCCCGACCTCGCTTGGTCTCAACCAACTGCTCGTCGACCAGTTGTTGATAGCCCTTCAGGACTGTGAGCGGATTTACCCGATATTCGGCCGCGACATTGCGTACGGAGGGAAGCGGATCGCCTTCCTTGAGCACGCCGTCGAGTATCATCGCGACCACACGGTCGCGAAGCTGGCGGTAAATCGGTTGACTGTCGTTCCACTCACGGTCCATCAGGTTTTCCAGATACCCCTTGCCACAGTTGTGTTCCCGTCACTTTGTCCGCTGCAGGTCAATGTGTGCGTGCACCGGCTTATCCCCGGGTTCTATGTAGGTCCAGTCTTCGGTGTGATGGTTCGCGTCGATGGGGGTGAAGACGGCATGGTCCATATGTCCGTACTGCGTGCTACCGGCGACGTCAAGAAAAGCGAATTCGACGGTCTTGCCGTCTGAGGAACTCGCGCCCGTCATGCGAGGCCGGTTTCCCGCGTCACAATAGTGCGTCAACAGCAGCCGGTCTCCGTCGAGATACAGCATGGTGATCGGATCGTCGGGTCTTCCATCTCCCGTCATCTCGTGCATGATGGCGTTACCCATAGAAGTCACGCGTAGCGTGGCATGCACCGACTTGCCTTCTATGTCGGCGTTCGGAGGGACTGTTGTCACGTGGCCTTCCCAGGATCCGGCCAAGGTTTTCAGTTTGTCGAAGGACTTTTGTGCGTCAGACTGGGGCGTCGTTACCGATTGGGCCGAAGCTGACAACGAGAAGGCCAGCGCTAGTCCGAGAGTGAAAATGTGTTTGAATCTCATGGTTTTCGTCTCCTTATGACCGCGGTAGCGATTTACCTGATACACTACCCGGTCATCTACTGTTATACATAACTACAACACTATATCATTTGTCAAGCATTTTCTTGATAGCTGGCGCAAAGTGCGCGAAGGAAATAACTTAGGACGCCGCCCCCCTTTGTTTGCCCACGTCGAGCCCACTGTCTGTCCGTCGTTGATCGGCGTTAGCGCGCCGTGAGTTGCTCTATTTAGAGGAAATGGCGTTCTTAGGCTAGACCAGAAAAGGCTCTCGCAGGGAAAAGGCGTAGAAAGAGATCATTTACGCGAGTTTGCGCCTAAATTGCCAGCGACCCCGAGACCCAGATCCACGTGAAGGTGAGGGCCGTCACGCGGTTAAATCCGTCTTATTTTCCCGCCTCAGGTTGTTTCAGTATGACGGCCGGGACTTCCTGCGTTTTCACCAGGTCGTTGTAGGCCGCCAAGTCGGCGGAGACGATCGTCTTCCATTTCGTCATCTGCTCATCAAGATCCTTACTGAGCATGTCGAAGACCTCGTACGACTGCTTCGTGGGAGCGGAGTCGGCGCTGGCAACTACACCACCGAGCGCTACCAGGTGATTGTTCAATCGAACGGGAAAATTGAGCACATCCTGACCGCTCTTGGCTTTGGTCTGGATGAGCGATTCCTCCACCTCGTTCATTTTCTTATCGAGCGACTTGCCGGCATCGGCAATGACCTTGCTGCGCGGATCGTTTTTCAAACGCGTGTCAATGGCTTTGATTTGATCGCGGAGGTCGCGAATCTGAATCACGGTATCGTCGGTTTCCGTGACCTTGTCGCGGATCTTTAACAGAAGATCAAACTGCTTCGATACATCCTCCTGCGTGATCTTCAGTCGAGGATCAGCCTTAATCTCCAGTGGAGCTGTGTAGCTTTTGCCCAGCACGGTTAACTTTACCTGATAGGCGCCGGGAAGGGCTTCGGGCCCGTCTGTGTTTCCGCCCCAGAGCGGGGCGTGAGGAATTTTCGTCGCTCCCTCGTAACGGAGATCCCACACGAAGCGGTTGAAGCCGGCGTCGGCAGGCAGAGCGCCCGCATTGTGGTCTCGACTGAAGAAGTCCTCCTCGTCGTCAGCACCGGGCTCTTCCTTCTTGGGATATTTGCGAATCACTTTTCCCGAGGAGTCAAGGATCTCGACCGTGATCTTCGGGGCCCCGTCGGCATCCTCTTTTTTGTTCGCTTCCGAGGAAGCCGCCGGGCTTGCATCATTCTTCGTTGGTGAGCCAGGAGCGGCCGCCGCGGGTTTGGCGTCGTCGGGCTTCTTTAGTGAAGTTTTCAACCAGTAATCAATGATGGCTCCCGCCGGCGGGTTCTTTCCAACGTTGCCGCTGGGCGCGAAAAATGAACCGCGAAAGACCGTGTGATTCGCCGCGGCCGGAGTGAAGAGGTGAGCCTCCTGCTGTGGAATCGAATCTTCGTATTGCTCCAGCGGCGTGATGTCATCGAGCACCCAGAAGCTGCGTCCGTGCGTTGCCACAACCAGGTCATTGTTCTTGATAACGAGATCGTTGACTGGAGCTGGCGGCAGATTGAGTTGCAGGGGCTGCCAGTGCGCGCCGTCATCGTAGGAAATATAGACACCCTGTTCGGTTCCGGCGAAAAGCAAATTCGGATGCCGTGCATCGATTCTTACGGCATGGACGTAATCGTTCGCCGGAATGCCGGTGACCAGTTTAGTCCAGGTCTTACCGAAGTCCGTCGTCTTGAAAACATAGGGTGCGAAATCGTCGGACTTGTGTCGTTCGACTGCGAGGTATGCCGTGCCGGCGTCGCGCGAAGAAACTTCGATCATGCTCACCGTGCCCCACTCCGGCATGGCTTTCGGCGTGATGTTCTCCCAATGCTGTCCGCCGTCGCGAGTAAGCTGAACTAATCCGTCATCGGTGCCTGCCCAGATTAAATCCTTTTGCACCGGCGATTCCACCACCGAAAAAATCGTGCCGTAAACCTCGACACCGGTGTTGTCCTTGGTTATCGGTCCGCCGGAGGAGACTTGCTTTGATTTATCGTTGCGGGTGAGATCTGGACTGATGATCGTCCAACTCATTCCGCCGTCGATTGTTTTGAACAGCACTTCGCCGGCGAAATACATCGTCTTGGGATCGTGCGGCGAAAAAATGATGGGCTCAGTCCATTGGAAACGATGCTTGACGTCGCCTGCGGCCCATCCAATCGGATTCACTGGCCACGGATTGATGGCTTGTTCTTCGCCGGTGCGGTGATCGTGGCGCGTGATTTCACCTCCATAGGAACCGGCATAGACGACCTCGGGGTCGGTGGGGTCAGGCGCAATGTAGCCGCTTTCGCCGCCCCCCACGGCATACCAGTCAGGGCGATCAATCGCTCCCTCGGGGCTGGCACTCGCGATGCCTACGGTGGAGTTGTCCTGCTGGGCGCCATAGATGTAATACGGAAATCGATTGTCGGTGGTGACGTGGTAAAACTGCGCCGTGGGCTGGTTGTATACGCTGGTCCAACTGTCACCGCCGTCGGTGGAGATGGTGGCGCCGCCATCGTTCCCATTCATCAGGCGCTTCGGATTCGTAGGATCGATCCACAGCGCGTGGTTGTCTCCGTGCGGCGCGCGTATGCGGCTGAAAGTCTTGCCTCCGTCGTTGGACCGATACGCCCCCGTGTTCAAAATGTATACGGTATCCGCGGACTTGGGATCAGCGAAGATGTGCGAGTAATACCAGGCGCGTTGGCGAAAACGATGATCGTCCGTCATTAAGTGCCAGGAATCGCCGCCATCGTCGGAGCGATAAATTCCACCTTTCTCTGCCTCGATCACTGCCCATACGCGATTGGGATTGGCGCCAGAGACCGTTACTCCGATGCGGCCAAGAATTCCCTCCGGCAGCCCGTGCGCTTTAAGTTCTTTCCAGGTTGTTCCGCCGTCGATGGAACGGTAGAGGCCACTGCCAGGGCCGCCGCTGTCCAGACTCCACGGGGTGCGCCGGGCTTGCCACAGAGCTGCAAAAAGGATGTTCGCATTGGTGGGATCGAAGACCACGTCGATGCCACCCGACCTGGCATCTTTATAGAGGACCTTCTGCCAGGTTTTGCCGCCGTCTTGCGTGCGGAAGATTCCGCGTTCTTCGTTGTCGCCGAACGGATGTCCGAGAGCGGCTACGAGGGCGATGTCAGGATTCTTGGGATTCACAGCGAGGCGGCCGATGGCATGGGTGTCGGCAAGCCCAACGAACTTCCAGGTCTTGCCCGCATCGATCGACTTGTAAAGTCCGTTGCCGCCGACGATGTTGCCGCGGATACAGGCCTCTCCGGTTCCGAGATAAATGACGTTTGGATCTGACTCGGAGACGGCTATCGCCCCAATCGCAGGCGATGCGTCTTTTGTTTTATCGAAGATGGGCTTCCAGTTGAGCCCGCCGTCTGTGGTCTTCCACACGCCCCCGGCGGTCGATCCGAAATAGTAGACATTCTCCTGGCCGACGACTCCCGATACGGCGACTACACGGCCGCCGCGAAACGGGCCAACCAGGCGATACTGCAGGTTTTTCCACGGTCCCTTATCTTCGCCTTCTTCCTTATCCTTTTGCGAATCATCGGTTGCTCCCGGGGTGTCCGGCTGCTTCTGCTGAAATGTCTGTTTCTGGCTGGAATCCGGATTTTGCTTCGCTGTGTGCTTCTGCGCGGATAGTGAAGTGAGAAGAGATGCAACCAGAAGGCCGAGCAAGATGGATCGCAAGTTGTTGTTCCTCCGAAGCTGTACACAATAAATGCGGAAGCCACAAATGCACAACTGTAAAGAGCGTTGTTGGCGGGTTATGTGAAGCCGGCAAGGCGACCTGACTCCTCACTGCCATTGGCAAGTGGGCCATGTGTCGCTTACCCTAGCGGTCTATGTCTATGCCACTTACCAACCTTCGCTTCCACATCGCTTTTGTTGTGATCTTAAGCGTTGCAACATTCGCATCGGCGCAATCTCCGTTCACCCTAGAGCAGGTTTTGAGCTCGCCCTTTCCCAGCGAGTTGGTGGCTGCTGAGCATGGCAGTCGCGTGGCGTGGGTCTTTGACGCCAAGGGAGTCCGCAATGTGTGGCTGGCGGACGGCCCGGACTTCGCTCACTCCGCGCGTCAGGTGACTCACTACAACGCGGATGACGGGCAGCCGATCGCAAGCCTGCGATTGACGGCCGACGGCAAGACCGTGGTCTACGCCTTGGGCAGCGAGTTGAACACGGCGCAAGAAAGCGCGAATCCCAAGAGCTGGACGAAAGGAGCCAAGCAGCAGGTGTTCGCCCTGGATGTCGACGCTAAAGGCGCGGCGCCGCGCCTACTGGGCGACATGGGTTGTCCAGAGGAAGGCTGTGAGGATATTCAGATTTCTCCCGATGGCCAATGGGCAGTATGGTCCGCGAAGAAAAAGTTATGGCTCGCCGGCACGGATGGAAAGCAACCAGCCAAAGAGCTGACAGTGGCGCGGGGTGTAGCCGGTCAGCCTAAGTGGTCGCCCAATGGCAAACAAATCGCTTTTGTCAGCACGCGGGACGATCACAGCTTCATCGCAGTTTACGACTTCGATAAGAACTCGATCCACTACATGTCGCCGAGCGTGGACAAAGACTCTCTGCCACGCTGGACGCCGGATGGGAAGTGGATTGTATTTGTGCGCACCGCGGGAGATCAGCAGAAGCTGCCGCTGATTCCGGTGCGCCCTGAACCGTGGTCGCTGTGGATTGCTGACGTCGCCAGCGGTGCGGCGAAGCCATTTTGGCGGAGCGGCGATAAGTTAGAAGAGTCCCTGCCCGAACTCACCGAGGATGGCTCGCTTTACGTTGGAGAGAAGCAACGAGTGGTGTTCGCCTCGGAGCAAGATGGACGCAATCACTTATATTCGATTTCCAGAGGCAGCGCGGCTGTCCTGCTCACCCCCGGCGACTTTGATGTGGAGGATGTCACGCTCAGCGCTGACAAGGCGTGGGTGATCTACTCCTCAAATCAGGACGATGCCGACCGGCGGCACTTGTGGCGCGTTGCGGTAGCGGGTGGTACTCCACCGGAAGCGCTCACAAGCGGAGAGACCATCGAGTGGTCTCCGGTTCAAACCGGAGACGGCAAGAGTATTCTCTGCCTTGGCTCAACGGCAACATCACCCGCCATGCCGTACGAAGTGACTGCGAAGGGGCGCGAAATGATCGCGAGTCAGGCGCTGCCGGGAGATTTTCCTTCGAGCTTACTGGTGACCCCAAAGCAGGTGATTTTCAAGAGCGAAGATGGAGTTACGCTCCACGGACAACTTTTTTTACCGCGTGATGCAAATGGAAAAGTCCCGGGATTGGTCTTCATGCACGGCGGTCCGGTCCGTCAGATGATGCTGGGCTTTCACTACATGGATTACTACCACAACGCTTATGCCGAGAATCAGTATCTGGCCAGCCGCGGATTCGCGGTCCTATCGGTGAATTACCGCCTGGGAATTATGTATGGACGCGCGTTTCGCGAGGCGCCCAATACCGTCTGGCGCGGAGCCGCGGAATGTAAAGATATCGTGGCGGCAGGAAAATATCTGCAATCGCTTCCCGAAGTGGACGCAACGAAAATCGGTTTGTGGGGCGGTTCGTACGGCGGATTTCTGACGGCAATGGGCCTGGCGCGTAATTCAGACCTGTTCAAAGCCGGGGTGGACTTCCATGGAGTGCACGACTGGAGCGTATTTCTTACGGAGCGGCCTTACTTCGGCAATCTGGCGTTGCGACCGCCCGACGTGGAGGCGGCAGTGAAGCTGGCATGGGATTCCTCGCCCGACGCTTACGTGGACCGTTGGAAATCGCCCGTACTGCTGATCCATGGCGACGATGACCGCAACGTCCCCTTCAGTCAGACGGTGGACTTGGTTCAGCGTTTGCGCGCGCAACACGTGCCCTTCGAACAATTGATCCTGCCCGATGAGATACACGGCTTCCTGATGTGGCAGGACTGGGTGAGGGCGTACGGTTCGACTGCCTGGTTTTTTGAAAGGACGTTGAAGCGCGGAGAAAAGATTCGAACCGGCGACTGAGCCACGGGATGCAGACTGTGTGGCTCACGCTTCTAATGCGCTTGCGCGACGGTCATCTTGAGTCACACTCGGTATCTCATTGTCGATGGGGCGGCACGGTGTAAACTTTCTTATTGCGGGAACGAGCTCGAGAGACCCACGAATGAAAACCGCCAAACTGGCCAAATCCTATCGCGTCGATGACGGCAAGAATTTTCGTTTGAAGGACATCGACCCGGCCGACACCGGGCACTGGCACTCAGCCGATGAAGCCAAGGAGCAGCTACAGAAGGACATTTCGCGCCTCGAGGAGTTGCAAGACAAACTCTATGCCCAGGATCGGTGGGCGCTCTTACTGATTTTTCAGGCCATGGATGCGGCTGGGAAAGATGGCACGATCAAACATGTCATGTCTGGGGTGAACCCCGCAGGCTGCCAGGTGTATTCGTTCAAGGTGCCTTCCGATACCGAATTACAACACGATTTTTTGTGGCGCACGACGCAGCACCTGCCCGAGCGTGGTCATATCGGAATTTTCAACCGGTCTTACTACGAAGAGGTGTTGGTGGTACGCGTGCATTCCGAGGCGCTCAAAAACGAAGCGCTTCCGCCTTCGCTGGTGACTAAGGATATTTGGGAAGAGCGCTTCGAGGATATTCATAGCTTTGAGCGGCACATGGCGCGGAGCGGCACGGTGATCCGAAAGTTCTTCCTGCATCTGTCGAAAAAAGAGCAGAAGAAGCGATTTCTGGCGAGACTTGAAGAACCGGAGAAGAACTGGAAATTCTCCGCATCGGACATTCACGAACGCGAATATTGGGACCACTATCAGAAGGCTTACGAAGAGATGATCCGCAACACAGCGACGAAGCACGCACCGTGGTATGTGGTTCCCGCGGACAATAAATGGTTCACCCATCTGGTGGTGGCGGGGGTTGTGGTGGAGACGCTGGAAGAGCTTGGCCTCTCCTATCCGAAAGTCGACGCGGCGAAACGCAAAGAGATTCAAGAGGCCGCAAAAGCATTGAACAAATGACGGCGGGCGCGTAGTAAAGGCCGTCTCGGCGTGCGCGACGCGCGATGCTCATTGGGTAAAGATCTATTTCGTACACAGGGGGCAACATGTTTTCTGGGAAGAAATCTGGAAGGACTTCAACAATCCTGCTGTCATTCCTTTTCGTTTTTGTTACGTTTGCTCTCGGACTGCAGGGCGCCGCTTATTCCCAAACGAAGCCTGAGCGTCAATCGAAAGCGGTGAAACCCACTGAATCGTCGGCTTCGTCAACGACGGCGGATCAGAAGTCCGCTACTGAAGGCGAGTCGGGCAAGCCGGAAGACAAACTTTTCAAAGGCATGAAGTACAGGATGATCGGTCCTTTCCGTGGCGGCCGCTCCCTGACCGCGGCAGGAATTCCCGGCGATCCTACGACCTATTATTTCGGTGCGACCGGCGGCGGAGTGTGGAAGTCGACCGACGGCGCCATGACTTGGTCACCGGTTTTTGACAAAGAGGGAAGCGGTGCGATTGGCAGTCTGGCGGTGGCCAGCTCTGATCACAACACTATTTATGTAGGAACCGGCGAAGCCTGCATACGCGGCAACATCTCTCACGGCGACGGAGTTTACAAATCTCTCGATGGTGGCAAGACATGGAAGAACATTGGCCTGCACGACAGCCGCGCGATCGGCAAGGTCATTATCAACCCGAATAATTCTGACATCGTTTTTGTGGCCGCACTTGGCCACCCTTACGGACCGAATACCGAGCGCGGCATTTTTCGCACCGTCGACGGCGGCAAAAACTGGGAGAAGGTTCTCTATAAGGATGAAAACACCGGCGGCATTGACGTTGCCTTTGATCCGCGCAATCCCAACATTTTGTTTGCCGCTCTTTGGCAAGCTCGCCGGACTTCGTGGAGTCTGGCCAGCGGCGGCCCGGGAAGCGGACTTTATCGCTCAAACGACGGTGGCACAACCTGGAAGCGGCTGGACGAACATGGTCTGCCGAAAGGCCCCTATGGACGCATCGGAATTGCCCTCGCGGCGAACTCGGAGCGGGTCTATGCACTCATTGAGGCGCACAATCCCGATGGCGGCCTGTATCGTTCCGACGATGGCGGCGAAACCTGGGATTTCGTCAATCCCAGTCACAGCTTGTGGCAGCGGCCCTGGTACTACATGCACATCTTCGCCGATCCGAAAGACGAGAATGTCGTCTACATCCTGGATGTAGAAGCGTACAAGTCTACGGATGGCGGGCATCTATTCAATAAGATAAAAATTCCGCATGGCGATAATCACGGTCTGTGGATCGATCCCACCGACACGCGCCGCCTGATCGCCTCCAATGACGGAGGTGTGACGATAACTCTAGATGGCGGCAAGAACTGGACGCGCGAAGACAATCAGCCCACGGCGCAGTTCTACCATGTCACTACCGATACGGCCACGCCGTACCGGGTTTACGGAGCGCAGCAGGACAGCGGCACGGTCGCAATTGCCAGCCGCAGCGACGATGGCGCCATCGATCGTTCAGACTGGTATGACGTGGGCGGTGGCGAGGCGGGCTACATTGCCCCTTATCCGCCTGATCCGAATATTGTTTATGCCGCCGACTATCAGGGGAACATCACGCGCTTCGATAAGCATATCGGGCAGGTAAAGGCGATTACGGAGCAGCCTGAGCTTTCCGACGCGTGGGGCGCCGAAAAGCTGGAGCATCGTTTCCAATGGACGTCGCCGGTGCTCATCTCTCCGCACGATCCTAATACGCTGTATCATGCCGGCGAACGTTTGTTTAAAACCACGGATGGCGGAGTGCATTGGCAGGCCATTAGCCCCGACCTTACGCACAACGATAAAAGCAAGCAGCACGTTTCCGGTGGGGAAATCACACTCGACGATTCTGGCACCGAGTACTACGACACCATCTTTGCCGTGGCCGAGTCTCCAATCACGAAGGGCTTGATATGGGTCGGAACGGATGACGGGTTGATTCAAATCACGCGCGATGAAGGAAAAAACTGGAGCAACATTACTCCCAAAGATTTGCCGGAATGGAGCCGCATCAGCCAGGTCGAAGCCTCGCCTCACGATGCGGCCACAGCCTACGTGGCAGTGGATCGTCATCAGAGTGACGACCTTCGGCCCTACATCTACAAGACCAGTGACTACGGCCGGAGCTGGACAAAACTGACCAACGGAATTCCAGACAGCAGTTTCGTGCGAGCTGTCCGCGAAGATCCGAAGAAGCGCGGACTGCTTTACGCGGGCACGGAGAATGGCATTTACGTCTCTTTCAACGACGGCGCGGATTGGAGGTCGCTCAAGCTGAATTTGCCGACCACTCCGGTGCACGACTTAGTGGTGAAGGGCAATGATCTCGTCGTCGCCACTCATGGCCGTGCGTTTTGGATCCTGGATGACATCAGCCCGTTGCGCCAATTCAGCGACGGCGTGGAGAAGAAGGCCGTTTATTTGTACGGTCCGGCGCCCGCATACCGCATTCAAGCTGGTGAAGCGGGAGAGCACCATCCCTCGAAGCGAACGGGACAGAATCCTCCAGTGGGTGCGGTGATTTATTTCTACCTGAAGGACGCGCCCAAGGATGGTACAGAAACCAAGCTGGAGATTCTGGATGCCTCGGGAAAGCTGATTCGAAAATATTCGAGTGCAGAGACCCAGTTGCTCGACGAACCGCGCGACCCAGACGACAAGAAGCCGGAAAAAGAAATCAAGCCGGAGGTCGGCTTAAATCGATTCGTGTGGGATCTACGCGGCGAAGAAGCGCATCGGGTTCCGGGCTATTACCTCTGGGAATATGGCGGCGGGGCTCACGGACCCGTGGTTGCGCCGGGCCAATATCAGGTGCGTCTGACGGTGGGCAGCGAGGCGCAGGTAGCGCCGTTCGAGGTAAAACTCGATCCCCGCGTGAACGTGAGTCAGACGGATCTCGCGCAGCAATTCACCATGGAGATGCAGATTCATGAGGAGTTGAATCGCGTTTATGACGCCGTCAACCAGATCCAGGATGTGCGATCGCAGGTAGCCGGCCTGAAACGGCGATTGCCGGAAAATGCGAGCGCGAAGACGATTGCGTCCTCGGCTGATGATATCGAGAAGAAGTTGGTCGCCGTGCGCGATCAATTCATTAACCTCACCATCAGTGCGAACGAGGATTCGCTCGCCTATCCTCCGCAGATCGATGCCAAGCTGGCGTATCTTGCGATGGATGTTGGCAGCGCCGACTCGGCTCCCACCGAGGCGGAACAGCTGGAGTTCGAGAAACTGAAGAAGCAAAGTGGGGAACTGCTTAGCCGTTGGGACGATTTGCAGAGTCACGACCTCGCAGACTTTCGGAAGCTGACTACCGAAAATAGTCTCTCGACCGTGGTGGTGCCACCGGCGGGTCGAACCGTGGACACGGAAAACGCGGACGCTCACTAAGGAAAGATGCTCGCGAGAGAGGGCGCTGGAAACTTAAGATAGTTGCGCGGGGCAGCGTCAAGTATTTCATTACTCTTGCGAGCAAATTAACTTAACGTTTTCACTCGTGCTCGTAACTACGGACACCTTGTATCGTCCAGCTTTTACGTTTCTAAAGTGCTTGTTGTAAATCCCATTGCTCGCGTCCACGCTACTTGTGAAGCTTGAATTCTGCCCCTCGACGTACAGCAATTACCTGCTGAACGTTTGGGGCTTCAGCCTGGACCAGCAGCAATCCCACGCTAGACTGAGAAACCAACACTAATTGGAACGTAGTAGCGTAGTTCGTGCCATCGGATTCCTTATCCGGGCCTGCTAATCTCGTAACTTCGCATTTTGGCACTGGAGGTCCTAAGTTGAGAACTCCAGCCGTTATTCCGCCTTGCTGCCCAACCGATGCTGCACAATTTCCGCCGCCGCAATCTTGCGAAATCTCGGGTGGAGGAGTCTTTGGCGCAGTGGGTTTTGACTCTTTATGTGGCGACCCTATACCCGTCGAGCTAATTCCAGTATTTTTACCCTTGGACGATTCTTCTTGCATCGTTGGGGGGTAAGGTTACCTGAGCAGGTTCAGCGGGCGGGAGTGCTTGGTAGACTTTTTGGGGCGGCTTCTCGGTTGATACAAATGACCCAATATTCTTAAGGATTGCGGGGAAGAAGAATCCTAATACGAAGGTGACCGTCGGGATAATGATAATCGTGGCTACCGAGCGGTACTTAGACAGGAACAATTCCAGAAAATCCGCGAAACCGCAAAAATCCTCCCCTGCCAAACTAATTTTTATAAATTTTCTGCCATCATCATGCAGGAAATCATCAATAAATTTCTCGACAATGCATGAGTCTAAGAGGGAATGAATTTGATGTAATTTTTCGGTTTTGTGAGTCTCACTCCAAAATCTAGATAGCCAAAAATGTTCAACCGTTTGCTGGGCAAAAGCGCCCTTAACAACCCAAATTACCCCTCCCCTTAAGACAAAACCGTCGCCTTGCTTTCCGATATGGCCCAGACATTCCTTACGCAGTCGGCGTACTAAACGCCATTTCCTAAAAAGTCGGAGCATATCCAGACTTATATCACTAGAGTTTATGGGGCTGGGGAAGCCTGCACAAAAAGACGGGTAACTTGAACAAAAAGTTATCGTTTCTGGACCAGAGTTGGGGCTTCTTAGGCAAAGCCAATTTCCTAATTTCCTAATTTTCTATTACTTCCGTGCCACGCAAATGGCACCGATGGGCCTTGTCCAACTTCCAGGCCGCTGGTACCTTGCCGATAGTGATGCTGATCCTCCCCTGAAGTCGTGGTCGAGTCGGAGGTTGGGGGTGTCTATGAGGTTCATGCATCTGTGTTACGCAGCTCTTGGTTTTGCGGTGGCGCGCTGGGTATTTCGAAGGCAGCCGGTGGCCGATCCGGTTTCGCGCATGCGGTCGTCTGGTCTTCTGTAGAAAGCTTGGGCGCGCGCCCCGTTGCGCTCCATTTCGTCGGCGCGCGCCCCGCCTTTCGTTCTGCTCGGAGGTTCTAGCCCTTAGGTTTGCCTGAGTTATCTCTGCTTCTCTGCTCGCTCTCACTACAATCACGGTAGGACCGCCGCGAACCTGGTAAACAATCAGTCGCGCGATCTCGATGCCATGTTTGGGCGCGGTAGCGTTTGCGACAGCATGGATCCACAAATCTCCGGGCGCTTTGTGCAAATCCTTAAATCAAGCCGCGTGAGGTTGTCTCTGCTGGTCTGGGGACTGCTACTGCTGTGCCTGCCCCAGTTCATTTCTGCTCAAGACGATCTAGGCGATGCTCCACTCGGAGATGTGGCGCGCAGTTTTCGAAGGAAGCCTGTCCCTGCTGAGGCGGTTGTCGATAACGACAATTTATCGAAGGTCGTGGACGACGCTGAAAGCCGGCGCGCGGCCGGTTCGTCGCCGGTATTCTCGCTCGATGCCGGGGGCAAAAGTTTTCACGTCTCCTCACCCGACGTGACTTGCAGCTTGTCGTTCAGCGCCAAGACGACTTCGCTGGTTGCCGATCCACTTTTGCTGGACGAGTTGCCCAGTTCTGAACTGGCCAAGCTTGACGGGCCGGCGACCCTGGACGGAGATTCGCTGCAGGTTTCGATGAATAACGGGACGTCGTGGGAATTGCGCGAGGTAGTCATTGGCCTGACGATCCTAAGGCGTCCAGAGGCGAGCAACGCATCGTCATCGTTGCGCTATGGCCGGGCGAGGATTGGCCGGGCGACGATTGTTCCCGCCGTGGCGGACGCTTCTCAGCAAGGACAAGACTCCTTCCAGAAGCAGCCTGACGTCACCGTTTTGCTGCGGGTGAAGGGGTCGGCCGCTCCCTCTGCCACGGCAATTTTTCGCACGTCTTTGAACTTTGCCCTTTTTCCTGATCAGGAATGGCATTGGGCAATCGTGAAGGCAAAAGGAATTCGGCCTCCGACTCTGCCGGTTACGATAGCGCAGCCCGCCGGCGATCCTCCGCCCGCACTCCACGACAGTGGCACAGAGCCGTTGCTCGCGAATCCTTCTTCGTCGAATCTGTCTTCGCCGAAGCCGGACGCCGCGACCCACTGACAGGGTGCGCATCCAAGAAGGTCTTCCGCAAGAGTCCAGTTCAACATGAGCCCCGCAAACTCTGGCATGCTAAACTCAACCTGAATCCCACAGCAAAGGACAGGCGATGAAATTTGGAGTCATCATCTTCCCCGGCTCGAACTGCGATCATGATGCCTACTGGACCATTCAACAAGTGGCGAAGCAGCCGGTAACTTTTCTCTGGCACGAATCGCACGACCTGGAGAATTGCGACGCCATCATCGTGCCCGGCGGCTTTGCCTTCGGCGACTACCTCCGGACCGGTGCGATTGCGAAGTTTTCTCCGGTGATGGAATCAGTGCGCCGCTTCGCCAATGGCGGAGGGCTGGTGTTGGGAATCTGTAATGGTTTTCAAATCCTCTGCGAAGCAGGGTTGTTGCCCGGCGCCCTCATGCGTAATACTGGCCTCAAATACGTCTGCAAACCGGTGCAGTTGCGAGTGGAGAACTCTGCCACTCCCTTCACGAATGCCTGTTCGCAGGGCGAGATATTGACGATTCCGATTGGGCATATGGAGGGAAATTACTTTTGTGACCAGGCAACTTTGGATGAATTGAACCGTGATCAGCGGGTAGTGTTCCGCTATGCAACATCGGCTGGTGAGGTTTCGCGGTCAGCCAATCCCAATGGATCGGTGGATAATATCGCCGGCATCTGCAGCGCAGGAGGTAACGTTCTTGGCATGATGCCGCATCCTGAGCGGGCCTCCGAACCGGAACTGGGAGGTACTGATGGAATGAAGGTTTTCCACTCTATGGTAGGCGTCATGGCCGGCCAGACAACGTCTTCGCGATAAGCGCCAAGTTTTCCACTGTTTCCCAATAGATTCTGTTTGATAATTTGGACTGACGGTGATAGTGTTCCCGCGAAAGCTGCTACCCCCACTCGCCCAACGGAACTGAAACGTTCAAGCAAATAAAGGGAGGAGTGTGTCCGATGACAGCGAAGCAGCTTCTTGACGGCTTTTCTGAGACGTTAATGCAGGATGAACGGATTCTGAGCCCGCGTGAGCGGGAATTGCTGACCAGTATCCTGCAGAACTCCAAGGCAGTCTCCAGCGGCAATCCAGAGATTCAATCCGCCGTGACCGCTGCCATCAGTCGTTCGGTGGGTGAAACGGTAGCGCAACGCGCCTTTGCGTTGTTAGGCAGCAGCATTGTAGAACAGATCGTGGCTGGCTCCGGGCTGTCGGCCGGAACAGCGGAAAGCATGGCTGCCGATCCGGGTGGATCAGTTTTTCCTGCGTCCTTGAGTGGACTCAGATCTCCTGTTCCTCCGGGTGCTCCATCTCCATCGCCCGTCCCTCCGGGTGCTCCATCTCCATCTCCTGTCCCTCCGGGCGCGCCAGCTAAATCGCCTGTCCCCCCCGGTACATCACAAAGGCTGCGGCAAAGCTTACCCGTGGGGCAAGAGGCGCAACGAAGCGGCGGTAACGTCGCCAGCGTTGGGGTTTTGGAGGCGTCCCCGCAAGTTCAAGCACAATGCGTCGTTCTGGATGAATTTCTTGCGCCGCAAGAGCTCAACGAACTTATTAACTTTGCCCTGGTCCATGAAACGGAGTTTCGGAACAGCCAAGTGATTTCACCCGGCGGAAACCCGGAAGTGATCGATTACAACCATCGTCGTTCCCGTGTGCTGATGGATTTGGGAAGCCACGAGGAAATCATCGTGGGGCGAATCCGCGGCGTGTTGCCAAGGGTGTTGGATCAGCTCGGGGTCGAAAGGTTTCCCGTGACGAACGTCGAGGCTCAGATTACGGCCAGCAACGACGGTGATTTTTTTGCCGAACACAGCGACGACTCGCAGGAGACGATCGCCTCTCGCCGTATCACGTTCGTTTATTTTTTTCATCGCGAGCCTACCCAGTTTGAAGGCGGAGAACTACGGCTCTACGATTCGCGCCGGCTGGCGGAGCAGCAGATCAAAGCTGGCAGTTATCAAAGCATTACGCCCCGGCAGAATCAGATCGTGTTTTTCCCGTGTTCGTTGCTGCACGAAATTACGCCAGTGAAGTGCCCATCCCGGGCTTTCGCTGACAGCCGGTTTACCTTGAACGGATGGCTTCACAAGTAAACAACGCGGCGTGGCTGGAATGGGTTGAAAGCCTGATGGGGGATGGCTCGCGGCAGACGCAGACCGCGATGCTGTCCCCTTCTCAATTTCATTGCCTGCTCGATGAATTGCCTTTGCACTTGATTCCGCAAGGGCAGTTTAAAAGTGGGGGTTGCCATAACTTTGTCGATGAGCCGCTGTTTCTCAATCCGCATTGTTCGTTGATGTCCGCAGGCGCAGTGCCGTCGGAATTGGAAACGGATCGACATTTACTGGAGAATTTTGACTTGCGGGGAACGGTGGCCTGGGTCCGCGACCCGGCCACTAGCTCTCTGCAACCATTCTGGCTGGGCCCTCGGATGGCGGCAGTTTCGCATCGTCGTGCCGGGGAACGCGTGTCCGATTCTGATCCCCGAGATGTGCTTCAATTGTTGGCTGGCGCCGGAATTTTAGTGCAGCCGCAAGCGACGCAGCGTCGTCTGGCGCAGTGGTTTGAAGTTGTAAGAAAAGGTGCGCAACAATTCCGAGAGAAAGGATACGTACCTCTCCGCAATCTGATTCATCCTTTCAATCTTGGGGCGTTGCGCCGCTACTACAGGCATGCGATCCGGCGGGGAGCTATTCGTCTGGGAGACGAACAGAGTTCGCTCCGCTACGTCGCCCACAACGAAAGCGTGGCACGGTTCTTCCATCACCAACTTACAAACGCAGTCACCGCCATCGTAGGAGAAGCCATCAAGCCCTCTTATGTTTATTTTGCGTCTTATTTGAGCGGCGCTATATTGAAGAAACACACGGACCGCGAGCAGTGCGAGTTCAGCGTTACTTTATGTTTGGATTTTTCTCCCGAACCGCATTTGGCTACTTCTTGGCCGATACAGCTTGACACTCCTGATGGCACCGTCGCAGTTTATCAGGCTTTGGGGGACGGGCTACTGTATCGCGGAACCAGAGTGCCCCATTACCGCAACGTGCTGGCTGAGGGGCACACGTCTACTTCCATCTTTTTCCACTACGTTAGAGCTGATTTTTCCGGTCCGCTGGAATAGCTGAACTATCGCAAGCCCGAAATTATGTAGAGGACAGAGATGGTCTCGTAGCAGCCATAGGCGAAGCGCGAACCGTCGCGCGTTACTACAACGGGCCTAATGCAAACCACACCGGTGGGAGTCTCAGGCTGCAATTCCTGGACCACGGTTTTTTCCCCGGTAGCTAAATTCACCTTGTAGACCTTGGTTGAAAGCGGACCGGGACGGTAGCCGTAGATGATTGAGTCGTCGTCCGACCATTGCACGGGAGTAAATCCCGGCTCGAGGCTCGGAATAGGATGCGACTTGCCTTCGGCGATGGGGTAGACCGCCAGGACTCCTGCATCGTCGGCGCGAATGACGTATTTCAGGTCGGGAGAAACCAATGCCCCGGTAATTCCTTCAGGCGTGAGCGGTATCGGTTTGTCCCTATTTAAATCGAGTAGATAAGAGCGCTCGCCGTGCCCGTGTTCGCTGGCGTTGATGGTGATATGTTTACCGTCAGCCAGGAAATGGGCGTTGCCGCCGTAAATCTTTTCCAATCCTGGTGTCGCGATCGCGCGAGGCTGACCTGCCCCAATAGGAATCAGGGTCACTTGTCCGGGGCTGCCCGTGACAACGGAAATTGCCCATTTGCCGTCTGGGGAAAGTCCTCCCGAGCTCCCCGTGCCCAGTCGCACCGGCAGACTGCCGTCAATTTTGCGAATGGCGAGGGAATACTGGTTGCCGGCGGCTTCACTGGAATCTTCGAATAAGACCGACTGACCGTCGGGCGAGATGTCTTTGGGAACACTCCAGTCGTGCCAGGAAATATCCGAGGGCTTGCCGTTTCGCGCCATAGTCGCCATCGCCATGCGTGCTGCTTCCATGCTGACGAGTGCGCGCCCATCCGGCGCTACATCTTCTAACGTCATGCCGGTTGGCAAAACCAGAACTTTTCGGATTCGGGCGGAGGGCGTTACAGCAAGCAGTTCACGGTTACCGCCCCTCTCGACCGCGGTAAACCAAATTTCTTTCGCATCGGAACTCCACGCCAAGCCGTCTTCAGATTCCCATCCGGTTGAAAGCTCACTGAAATTTCCCTGGAGGTCAACAAGGCCAACGGAGCCGCGATCGTCCCACGGAGCCGGGTGATTCAAGAAGGCGATCTTGTCGCCTTGTGGAGCGATACGAATGTGGCTTATCCAGCCGGTGGTCTGGTAGAGAATGTGGCCGATTGGATATTCGATCCGCTCTCGACCCTCAGCGCGGTGGACTACGGCAAGCTCGCCATTTGCATCCCAGTCAGCCCAGGAGACATTCTCCAGCACTTCGCGCGGAGAGCCTCCGGCCAGGGGTGCGCGGGCCAGCACGCCTCCCGCTGCTTCCAGATGCCCTCCGTAAACGCCATGGAGTACGAGGGCGAGTTCGCCAGAGCGGGATATTGCCAGCAAATTGGCATCGCTGAGATTCAACGGCTGGGTTAATAGGGAGTCGCCGACGGTGGAAAAAACTTGCAATGGTCTGCCGTTCCATGCAGCCGTATAAACGATCGCTCTAAAATCGGGAGCGAATCGTGCGGAGTAAACGGTACCCTGTTCAAAAGTCAAACGCTGGTACGAGGGAGGCAGAGTTTTCTGACCCCACGGATTCCAGAGAAGCAGAACTACCCCGACCGCGAGAACTCCAGCCAATGCGCCAAGCAGATATTTTAGTTTTGAATCGGGAGCCTCAAACTTGAGCTGCTGGTTTCCGGAAGTGTTTGAAAGCGTCTCCAGGGCAAACGCGAGATCGCGTGCCGATTGGAAGCGATTCTCCGGCTCCTTCTCCAGACAGTGACGCACGATTTGCTGGAGCGAAACAGGGATGTTGGATTGCTCCAAATTGGCTACAGGGGGCTCTTCGCGGAGTACAGCCGTAATTGTGTCAACCTCCGTTTCGCCGCGAAAAGCCCGGCGTCCGGTCAACATCTCGTAAACGATCGCGCCCACGCTGAAGATATCGCTGCGGTGGTCCACCCTCTTGCCCCGCAGTTGCTCCGGCGACATATAGGCGACTGTCCCAATCACAGTGCCGCTCTTGGTGACGGTGGTTAAGTCCTCCACGGAGCGCACGGATTCCTCGGGGGCGGATTGCAGTTTTGCGACACCGAAGTCGAGAATCTTGACCCGGCCATCAAGGGTGACAAACAAATTTTCCGGCTTCAGGTCGCGATGAATGATGCGGCGATCGTGCGCGGCGATCAGGCCCTGTACGATTTGCAGGGAGTAGTCGACGGCCAGCCGAACGGGCAACGCTCCTTCCGCCAGCCGTTTACGCAGGGTCTTGCCTTCCAGCAATTCGCAAACAATGTAAGGCGATCCTTCGTTGAGGCCCACGTCGTAAACGGCAACGATGTTGGGATGATTTAAGGCCGCTGCGGCCCGGGCCTCCAGTTCGAAACGGCGGAGATGATCGGCACTATCCCCGGAGCCCGGGCGAATCAGCTTAAGAGCTACATCGCGTCCCAATCGTTCGTCGCGCGCCCGAAAAACCTCTCCCATGGCTCCAGAGCCAATTTTCTCCAGAACTCGATAATGCCCTATGACTCGGCCCGTCATGCGCAGGAATTGCTCCGCAGGCATGTTAGGGTGCATGTCTGCCGCAGTCAATAAATTAATCGATAAACAGCGGGTGGCCAAGTCCGTGCTTTTTGGACGGAGGTGCAATGGTGGCGTGATATAATTCTATTTCGCCTGCACATTTCCGAGGCAGCCTGTGACGTTTCTACGGGCGAATCCCGCGTTCAAACGAGATTATTAAATAGAGGTCTAACCATGTCCGGCCATTCAAAATGGGCGACAATCAAGCATAAGAAGGGCGCGCTTGACGCCAAGCGCGGAAAAATTTTTACCCGACTCATCAAGGAAATCAGCATCGCCGCAAAGAACGGAGGCGGTGATCCCGATTCCAACCCGCGGCTGCGCGGCGCCATTGTCGCCGCCAAAGCGGAGAACATGCCCGCCGACAATATCAAGCGCGCCATTCAGCGCGGCACCGGTGAACTGCCGGGAGCTACCTACGAGGAATTTTCCCTCGAGGGCTACGGCCCGGGTGGCGTCGCGGTTCTCCTCGACATCAACACGGATAATCGCAACCGCACCGTCAGTGAAATTCGCCACTGCTTTGGCAAGAACGGCGGTAACATGGCCGAAGCTGGCGCGGTTTCCTGGATGTTCCACAAGAAGGGTGACATCATTATTCCCAAGAGCGCCGCAACAGAGGACGACCTGATGAACATCGTTCTCGAAGCCGGCGGCGAGGATCTGAACGACGATGGCGAGAATTGGGAGATACTGACAGCACCTTCCGCTTACGAGGCTGTGCTCGAAGCAGTGAAGAAGGCTGGAATTGAGCCGGCCTCTTCGAGTGTGGCTATGATTCCGCAGAACTACATCAAGCTCGAAGGTCAAGCCGCCAACACGATGATTCGGTTGATGGAGGCGCTCGAAGATCAGGATGATGTGCAGAATGTCCACTCGAACTTCGACATCGATCAGAAACTGCTGGAAGAAGTGGCTGGCTAATTGCTCCGCAGATTTGCTTGAAGCCGCCCCGTGGCGGCTTTTGTTTTTGAATGATGTCCGCGTCAAAAAGTTTTCAACACAACCGTGCATAATTCTGTGGAAAAGCACAGCAGTATCTTCGTAAGTGATTCAGCGAGAGATGGTTCAGCATTTTGCACCGGGGCGAGTGCTGGCACTTTCGTGGTGCTTCCGCCAAAAAGCACATCTTGTTCTACGAGATTCAGCCAACTTTGAAACTCAGACTCGACAAACTTCTGGTGGATTGCGGACTGGCTGCTTCGCGAGAGCGCGCTCAGGCCTTGATCCTCGCCGGGAAAGTTTTGGTCAACGATCAGAAGCTTGACAAGGCTGGGGCGCAGGTTGCGGCGGAAGCGACGGTGCGTTTGCTCGGCGAAGATTTGAAGTTTGTCAGCCGCGGAGGACTCAAACTCGAGCGCGCACTTGAGCATTGGTACATCAATGTCGAGGGGAAAATCTGTCTGGATGTCGGCGCCTCCACCGGTGGATTCACTGACTGCTTGCTGCAACGCGGTGCGTCGCGTGTGATCGCGATCGATACCGGTTATGGACAGATGGATTTCAAATTGCGCCAGGATCCCCGAGTTCGACTTCTCGAAAAAATCAACGCCCGGTATCTCACGGAGGACGTTCTCGCCGAAAAAGTAGATTTCATCGCAATCGATGTGGCATTTATTTCCGCGACGCTTGTTCTCCCTGCTGTGATCAGAGCAGCCCTTCCACGTTCCCTCGATCAGCGCCGTGGGCGCGAAGTGATCGTCCTGGTGAAACCTCAGTTCGAAGCGGGAAGGGAATTCGTCGGCAAGGGTGGCATTGTTCGGAACGAGGCCGCCCAGTCAGCTGCAGTCGAAAAAGTGAAGACCAGCTTGCTCAGCCTCGGATGTACTCAGACCGATGTCATCGAATCGCCAATCCTCGGCGCGGAAGGGAATCGAGAATTCTTGCTTCGTGGAACCTTCTACCAAACCGTGCGCCCGCGTTAAATCCCGCAAGCCATCGGAATATAATCTAGGCGGCGAGGGATCTGAATGAGAGAACTGAGTGAAAGGCTGCTGCAAGTAATCGATACTGCGGAGCCACGGCTTCGCAAGATCAGTGAACTGGATAGCACTGTGTCAGTATTGCCGGGCGGCTGGTCGCGCAAGCAGCTTATCGGACATCTCATTGATTCAGCGTCAAACAATCATCAACGATTCGTGCGGGCGGCGCTTCAGCCATCTTTGGATTTTCCCGGTTACGACCAGAACGGAAGCGCCCGCGTGCAAGCGACTCAGGATGTTGATTGGCAACTCTTGGTTGATCTCTGGGCCGCTTACAATCGTTACCTTGCCCACGTAATTGCGCATCTACCGGCCTCCAAGTTGGAAACTGCTTGTCGTATAGGCTCGGGAGAGGCGGTCAGCCTGAGCTTTTTAGCGACCGACTATCTCACGCATCTGCTGCACCACCTGAACCAAATAGGCGTCGCGGATTCAAATTTGATCACCGCCCAGACTGCTGTGCGGTGAGGCTTTTTCCCTCGAATTCTGTACAATCTTTCTTTCCCTCGACCAGCATGGCAAGCTCACTCTCATCTTCTCAGCAAAAGGTTGCTGCCATCGTCTCGCGGCCAGCGCGGCCGGAGGTTGCGCGCACGCTTCCCGAATTAATGGCATGGTTGCATGCCCATAGTTATGAAGTTATCGTCGATCCGGAGACGGCGAAATATACCAACGGCAAAGAGCCGGTGTTGCGCTCCCAACTGTCGTCCCGGCACCTGGATTTGATCGTAGTGTTGGGCGGCGACGGCACTTTGCTTTCGGCGGTCCGTGAGACCGCCGCTACTGATGCTCCGCTGCTCGGCGTGAATCTGGGTTCGCTCGGCTTTCTCACGGAGGTTCCGCTTTCATCGCTCTTCTCCATGCTCGACGCGATCGCGCAGGGAAATGCGCCCATCGAGCGGCGCTCGCTGATGCGCTGCGAATTGTTGCGAGGTGAAGAGATTCGAGGAAGTTACCTGGCCTTCAATGATGTGGTGGTAAACAAGACGGCGCTCGCTCGCCTCAACAACTATGACCTGTTCGTGGATCAGGCCTTTGTCTCCCGCTATCGATCCGATGGAATGATCGTCGCCACGCCCACCGGTTCCACCGCATATTCACTTTCCGCAGGCGGTCCCGTGGTTATGCCGACGGTCGCGGCCTTTGTGATTACACCGGTGGCTCCTCATTCGCTTACCCACCGCCCACTCGTCGTCCCAGATTCCGCAACGATCGAACTGTTATTGCATAGCGATGAGGATGTCGCATATCTCAGTTTGGACGGTCAGCCCGGCCTTGATCTGCGCGATGGTGACCGAGTCCGCTGCCGCCGCTCCGAGCACAGCGTCAGCCTGTTTCGCACTGATGTGGATTTCTTCCACGTGCTCCGCACGAAGTTGAAGTGGGGAGAGAGGTAGACTGTGCACGGCGGTGAAGCGTTAGATCACAACTCAGCGGAATATAGGTCGCGTATTTTCTCGCGGCGCCGAACAATTTTCACGGACTTTCCGCTCACCAGCACTTCTGCGGGCCGCGGACGCGTATTGTAATTTGAAGCCAGCGCCATCCCGTAAGCCCCTGCGTCAAGAACCGCAAATAAGTCGCCTTGTTCGACGCGAGGCAACTTCCGATCGCGGGCGATGAAATCGCTCGACTCGCACACCGGACCCACTACATCGACAATCTCCTGCGCCTTCGCTGAGGACCTCGCGAGTTGCAAGACGGGAACAATTTCATGGTAAGCGCCATAGAGCGCAGGCCGGATCAGATCGTTCATGGCTGCATCCACCACAAGAAATCGCTTGCCATCGTTTTGCTTTCTATAAACAACCCGGGTCACCAAGACGCCCGCAGGCGCTATAACCGCCCGCCCCGGCTCCAACAGGAGATGGACGTTCAAACCCCGCAGGGGATTGGTCACCGCGCGCGCATACCTCGCAACAACGGCCGCGAAATCTGGTTGAGGAGCTTGGTAAGCAACGCCCAGCCCACCCCCGGTATCCACGTACTCGATACTGTGCCCATCGGAACGCAACTGGCGAACCAGATCCGCGACTCGCATCACTGCCTCTGCAAAGGGCGCAACCTCGGTGATTTGTGAACCGATATGAACGCTGACTCCCGCGACCTTCAGATACCGCGCAGCAGAAGCCTTGGCGTAGAGTTCACGGGCACCGTTGATGGGCACTCCAAATTTGTGTTTGTGCAGACCAGTAGAAATGTAAGGATGCGTATCCGCAGCAACATCTGGATTCACGCGGAGCGCCAAGCGCGCAACGGTGCGCAATCGCGTCGCACACTCCGCTAAAGCCCAGAGCTCCGATTCGCTCTCCACATTGAAGATGAGGATCCCAGCCTTCAATGCTGCGGCCATTTCCTCGCGAGTTTTCCCTACGCCGGAAAATACAACCTTCCTGGCGGAGCGACGGTCCGCGGCCAGGACGCGCTCCAATTCTCCGCCTGAGACCACGTCGAAGCCGGATCCCTGCCGTGCCAGCAGTCGTAGAATGCTCAAATTGGAATTTGCTTTGACGGAGTAGCAGACCGTGTGCGGAAACTTTCTGAAGGCATCGTCAAACACTCCGAAGCGCTCGCGGATTGCTGTTGCCGAGTAGACGTAGAGAGGCGTTCCGAACCGTTCTGCCAGTTTTACTAATGAAATTTCATCGCAGTGCAGCACAACACTTACGCTTCGGTAAAATAAACCCTTCCGTTGCTGGTGGAGAACGAATCCGGGAGGGCGGTCAGAGTTAACATAAAGAGGTTCCGCAACTGCTCCGCGCCGCGTCATTTTCGTTTCGAAGATCCGCTCGCAGCGCTGTCTTTCACCTTGATTGCTACCACGGTTTGATCATCGAAGGTCTCGACGCCCGCCGAATGCTCGCCCGCAGCTTTGAACAGAGAGTTAACCACGCAGTCCGCCGATTTCCCCGCGCATTCCGCGATGATTGTCTCCACTCGTCCTCGGCCGAACAATTCACCGCTGCGGTTACGCGCATCCAGGATGCCATCGCTGAAGCACACAAACATGTCTCCAGGCTTCATTTTGAAACGGAACTCGTCGTAGCTGACATCATCGAAAAGTCCGAGCGGCAAACCCGTCGCCTCGATCACAGTGATTTTTCCATCGTGGACTAAGACAGGGCGCGGTAATCCCGAATTTGCCACTAGAAGCGTGCGATGCTCATCGTCCCAGACCGCATAAATGATCGAAACAAATTGCGCTTCAATGCGCCGCTCTGCCAGCGAAAGATTCACCGCCGACAGCATCTCAGCTGGGCCCGGCTCAATGGGCGCGTGGGAGCGCAGAATCCCGCTCACCAAAGCGGCATAGATGGCGGCGGGCGCACCTTTTCCGCTAACATCGCCGATCACAATTCCGAGGCGCGAAAGCGAGTACGGGATGAAGTCGTATAGATCTCCGCCGATGGCTCGGGCCGGAGTAAACTTCGCGGCCAATTCCAGATGCTGCAGCTTCGGCAGGGTTTGCGGAAGCAGCCGCATTTGCAATTCCCGCGCCAAAGACAAATCACGCTCGAGCCGGCGTTCCTGGCGTGCGATCTCCTCATACAGGCGGGCGTTTTCAATGGCAATCGCAACCTGTGCGGCGAGAGTCCCCATGGTGCGCCGGTGGTCTTCGGTAAAGAAGCCTCGGCGCGTGTGTTCCAGATCGAGCACTCCGACAACCTTGTCTTTGTAGATCAATGGCACGGCCAACTCTGATCGGGTCTCCGGGTTGCCCTCGACGTATCGTGGATCTTTGCACACGTCGGGCACCAGGATCGCCTGCCTTGTCTGCGCCGCATGTCCAACTAATCCGCGCCCGAGCGGAATGTCGTTCTTCATGTGAACATTTTCATTGAAGCGCAAAGAGAAACGATGCTGTAACTTTTCACCCGAAGGATCCAGCAATAAAATGCTGAACATCTGATAGTCAATGAGCCGCCGCAACAGTTCGGCGATTCGGCCCAGGAGTTCGTCCAGATTCAAGATCGAACTCAACTCACGCGCGATTTCGTTGAGCAGCAGGAGAATCCGTGCCTGCCGTGTGGTGCGCGTGTAGAGTTGCGCGTTCTCGATGCCCGCCGCCATGCGCGAAGCAATCAAAGTCAGCAGGTGCATGTGCTCTTCGTTGAAGTAGCCTGGATCTTTGGCTTCCAGATCAATAACCCCGATCACGCGGTTCTTCGTGGTCAGGGGCACGGCCAACTCTGAACGCACGTTGGGTATGGCGGCGATGTATCTGGAGTCGAGTGTGACATCATCGATCAGAATCGCTTGCCGTGCCTGCGCCGCCATGCCCGTGACTCCTTCGCCCACCTTGATCCGGGCGCGCTCCGCGACCTCTGGCGGATATCCAATCTGGAAGCGAAACCGCAACTCTTGAGTCTTTTCGTTGAGCAGGAGAATGGCGAAGATTTGGTAGTCGATCACTTCGCGTACGACCTCCGCGACCCGGCGCAGAGTCGTATCCAGGTCGAGAGAAGTTGCCATCACATCAGCCACTTCCAGCAACAGCGGCTCAACATGCAAGTGCTTTTCGTGCTTGTTCAGAGCTGACCCCATTTTTGTGTCTATGATAGCAGTCTAGTTGGGAGTACCTGATACCGAGTAGCCAGGCGAGCCCCATGTGGAGATCTATGCTCGGTACTGGGTACCGGAGTACTGGAAACTCACTCCCGCGGAACAATGCAGACGTCGGAGAGATTTCGGTAGCGTTCGGCGTAATCCAAGCCGTAACCCACTACGAACTCATCTGGGATAGTGAAGCCGACGTAATCGCCTTGCAAAGGCAATTTGCGGCGCGACGGTTTGTCCAGCAGGGCCGCGATCTTTAGCGAGCGAGGCTGATGTGCAAGCAGCAGCTTCTTCAAGACGGTAAGCGTCAATCCGGTATCGAGAATGTCCTCGACGACGATTACGTTCTTATCCTTCATGGACTGGTCAACGTCCTTCGTCAACTTTACTTCGCCGGTCGAATCCCAGCCGCTCTTGAGTTCCTGCGTGGGGCTGGGACGGTTTCCATAACTGGAGACGCCGATGAAGTCGAAGGTCGCGTCGAGCTTCACTTGTCTCGCCAGGTCAGCAAGAAAAATCGCCGAGCCTTTCAATACGCCGACAAGGATTACGGGCTGGCCCGCGAAGTCGCGCGTGATCTCGGCGCCCAGTTCGGCGATGCGCTTGGCAATCTCCTCGCGCGAAATCAGCACCTTGAGTTCTGTCATGGCGTTTCATATTAAACTAAAGTTAGGCGTCAGGGTCATGTCGATGACTGATTTCGCTCCGAAATCGAAGACACGGCCAGCCAACGGAGGAGAAAGAACAGATGAATCTGAGAAGTGTCCAACTTACGTGGCTGGGCCACGCGACTTTTCGCATTATTACGCCCGGCGGCCATATCGTCATTATTGATCCCTGGATTATGAACAATCCGGCCTGTCCGCCTTCTGAAAAGAAAGTCAAGCACGTTGACATTCTACTGTGCACACATGGTCACGGCGACCACATTGGAGACGCCGTTGAGGTCATCAAACAGCACAACCCACAGGTTGTCGGCATTCCCGAATTGTGCGGGTGGCTCGAGAAAAAGGGCGCCAAACAAACTGCCATGATGAATAAGGGCGGCACGCAGAAAATCGGCGATATCAAAGTCACCATGGTGCACGCCGACCACTCCTGCGGCATTCAGGATGGCGACCAACTAGTTTACGGCGGTGAAGCTTGTGGTTACGTCATCGAATTCGAAAACGGCCTGAAGATTTATCACGCGGGAGACACCAACGTTTTCGGTGACATGGCGATTATCCGCGAGCTATACGCGCCCGAAATCGCAATGCTGCCGATCGGAGATCATTTCACCATGGGTCCGCGCGAGGCGGCTTACGCGTGCAATTTGCTCAAGCCGAAAACCGTGATCCCGATGCATTTCGGTACGTTCCCAGTGTTGACCGGAAGTCCCAGCGATTTGCAGAAACTGGTGCAGGGAGTCGAAATCGTCGCGATGAAGCCCGGGGTCACCGTGGGCAATTGAATGCAGTTGATACCGTCAAGTGAGGAACGCTGATGGCCAAACAAGAGGTGAGAAAGCAAGACAGACCTGAATGGAGGCACTATGACCTGACCACTGACGGTCGTGTCGACGATTATCTGTACTCCATGTTGCCCAAGCGCGATGCTGTGCTGGTCGAGATGGAGGACTACGCGTCAAAGCACGATATTCCCATTGTCGGGCCCGCCGTTGCCCGCGTGTTACAGCAGTTCGCCCTGATGATCAATGCCAAAACTGTCTTTGAGTTGGGTTCAGCCATCGGATATTCGACTGTCTGGTGGGCTCAGGCCGTTGGCGAAAATGGCCGTGTCATTTACACGGACGGCGACAAGAAGAACGCCGAGCGCGCTCGCGGCTACTTCGATCAAGCCGGCGTGACGAGCCGTGTCACGCTCCATACCGGCGACGCTCTCGAAGTTCTATCCGAACAGAAGCAGCAATTCGACATCATTTTCAACGATGTGGACAAAGAGGATTACCCGCGCGTGCTGCGGCTGATTCCCTCCCGCCTGCGTCGGGGAGGTCTGTTCATCACCGACAATGTCTTGTGGAGTGGGCGGGTTGCGGAAAAGAATCCCAAGGACGCTACCACAAAAGCGATCCTCGAGTTCAACCGCCTGCTCTACGATTCGAAGGATTTCTACACTACGATCCTGCCTATTCGTGACGGCCTGGCGGTTGCCTGGAAGAGATAACGTAAAGCCAAGAATTGTCCATCCCTCGCTTCGTTCGGGATGACATCGATCAAATCGACTTCACGGGAATCGCGACCAGATCCTCTACCAGCCCCACTTCTTTCTGCAGAAATGGTTCGGCATAGGTCACGCCGCCCAGCATGCCGTAATAGCGCGCCATCGATTCCACTCGCGCATGGATCTCATCGTGTGCGGGAAAAAGATCTTTGCCAGCCTCCTGATCGCTGAACTGCGACTTGTAGGCCAGGATGGAAGCGAACTTCTGCTCGAACTGTTCACTGATGTCGACCACAAATGTCGGTCGCACGTCGTAGTACAGGGTGGCGTAGATGATCTTGAAAGGGCGATGCGGAGGAAGCAGCCAGCTCGCTGGTTTCTCTGTATTGCCTTGGCTGAGAGCTGACGGCTGAGAGCTGAGAGCTAACTTCGACAGTCCCGCCAGGAAGCACGCTTCGTATCCGAGAATGGAAGTCGTGTAGTGATCCGGATGCCGTCCTTTCCAGTAAGGCAGAATCACGACGCGCGGCCGCGTCTCGCGAATCACGTTGGCAACTTTAAGCCGATTCTCCCAGGTATTTTCGACGCGCCCGTCGGGGATATCCAGCGCCCGCCGCCAGCATGCGCCGAGAATTCTGGCTGCATCCGCGGCTTCACGTGCACGATTCTCCGCAGTTCCGCGAGTACCCCTTTCCCCTTGCGTGAGATCGAGAATGCCCGTCTGCTGCCCGCGCTGTGCCGCCTTGAGCAGTACGCCGCCGCAGGTCTGCTCTACATCGTCACGGTGGGCCGCAATCGCCAGGATGTCGAGGGACGGAGAGGTCATGAATCTGGAAGAGTACTAGTATGATGTGGCAGTCCGCAACCGGTAGGGACAAGGGCCATCATGGAATTGCGTAGGTTCTTTCACAACGGCAGGGAACTGCGTGCCGGATGGCGGCTGTCATTATTTTGTGTTCTGGTATTTGCGATCGGTTACGCCGCGAGAATAGGAATAGACCGGCTGCCGCTGCCGGAATATCACGGTTTGCATCCGGTGGGTCTTATCGTCGATGACGCGTTTCTGTTGCTCGTCGCGCTGATTGCGACCGGGATCATGGCGCGGTTGGAGCACCGCAGCTTTGCGGCTTACGGACTTCCGAGTATGCGTGCGCTCTTTGGCCGATTATTCTGGACTGGATCCCTGTGGGGCCTGGTGATTTCCTCCGTCGTTATCCTCCTGATTTTTCTCGGCGGTGGTTACCGAGTGCACGGACTGAATGTGGCGGGGGCCGAACTGCTCAAATTCTCCGGCCTCTGGCTTTTTGCAAACTTGCTGATCGGGCTCAGCGAAGAGATCTTATTTCGCGGCTATTTTCTGTACACATTGGCGGACGGCGTCGGATTCTGGCCGGCAGCCATCGTCGAATCGCTTGGTTTTGGTGCCCTGCACTATTACACCAAGCCCAACGAGCGCTGGGAAGATTGGGTCGCCGTGTCGCTATTGACGATCTTCATCACCCTTGCCCTGCGGCGCACCGGCAACCTGGCCTTTTCTATCGGCATGCACGCTGCTTTTGACTTCGCGTTCATCTATATTTTTTCCGGAATGAATGGTGGAGAGTTCGCCGTCGGCCGGTTGCTGAATGCGGAGTTCCCGGGCTCAATCAGGTTGACAGGTGGACTGCTTGGGCCCGAGGCCAGTTGGTTCACATTCCTGGTGACCACCGCGGCGATTGTCTTGCTGAACTTTACCTATCGAAAAACGAAGTGGCCCGTGCGGACGCAGGACTGAACGGGGGTAAGGAAAGCTCAGTCGAGATTACCTTGCTCGAGAACCACATTCTCGCGGACGATAAGCCGGTGCGCCGCCATTTCCTTTAGCGTGGGCAAGACGCGGCTTACATGTTCGTCGGTGTCCACGAAGAAAATAACCACGGGCAATTTGCCTCCCGCCTCGACCATGTGCGCGGTCTTCACTTGCTGGCGGCCTAGAAAGCCTGCTACCGCGTGAAAGGCAATTGCAGCGTAGACGTTTTCCTGGCGCAAGTAGTTCAGAATCTCCATGTGCAATGGCCGGTGATGCCACTGATCGGCTTCATTTAAATAAATTGTGACTTGAACCGCCATTGCATTAGGCATTGTACTCGCCTGGCTTCCATTCCTGCCGCAACAATCCGTACAGTTCCGAATCGACGAACCGGTCCCACTTGCGAAGATGTTCGCGCTGGCAGCCTTCGTGGCGCATGCCAAGCTTTACCAAAACTCTGCCGGATGCTGGATTGTGCTTGAAATGCGAAGCGTAGATGCGGTGCAGACCAAGGTCCTCAAATCCGTAGCGCAACATTTCCCGTGCGGCTTCGGTGGCAGAGCCCTTGCCCCAATACGGCGCACCCAGCCAGTAGCCAAGCTCGGCGTGCAGATGTTGCTGGTCGACAGTCAGGCCAATGCCACCAATCTGCCTGCCATCGCTGCGTAGTGAAATCGCCAGCCATATCCTGCCCGATTCTTGTGCGAGGACAAGGAAGGCTTTCGCATCCTGATCGGTGTAGGGATGCGAGATTCGTAGGGTAGTGGCCGCCACTTCGCGTGTTCCAATCAGTGGCAGCAGTTCTTCAATGTCGGATTCGAGGTTCGGGCGCAACCTGAGCCGCGCGGTTTCAAGGGTAGGAATCGTGCTCAAGGTCAGATCGCCCGCGCCAGCGCCATTCCGGCCAATGCCGCGCCAAGACACAGCAGATTATTGCTGAGAATGTTCACGAGCATCAGCCCCCACTGCCCGTGCTCGAAAAAAGCCATGGTTTCGAACGCATAGCTCGAGAACGTGGTAAACGACCCGCAGAAGCCAATGACAACAAGCAGGCGCCAATGCGGATCGATCAAGACGCGCTCGGTGGTCCAGATGAGGAAGAGACCGACAATAAAACTGCCAACAATGTTGATGAAAAGCGTGCCGTAAGGGAAGACCGGACCCAGCTCTCGGGCTGCGAGACGGCTCAGCAGGTAACGCAGGTTGGCGCCGAAGATAGCGGCGACAGAGATGGCAACAAAGTTTTTCAGCAAGCGATTTTCTCCTACAAATCGAATCGTAGATTTTGCAGGAGTTATCAGCCTTGGCCGAACAGACGCCTAGGCGGTTATGGCGAACTCCATCGCCGTGAAATTATTTAACCACAACGGGCGCAACGGCTCACAAAGGAAACTCTCGCATCATGCTCTCCTCGGTCACACTTCGCCCCTATTTTTTCCGCTCCACCAAATACCGCCCCAACTCCTTTAGCGTTTCCGCCCGTTCTCCGAGACTTTGTAATTCTTCAAACGCGGCGCTCACCAGTGAATCCGCCTTGCGCTCGGATTCTTCAATCCCAAATAAAGCAGGGTAGGTTGCTTTTTGCGCTGCGGTATCTTTGCCCGCCGTTTTGCCCAACTGCTCCGAAGTTTGCGTTACATCCAGAACGTCGTCGACAATCTGAAACGCCAGTCCGATCGACTGCCCAAACGCCCGTAGTTTTCGGACTTCGCTATCTTTTGCTCCGGCGTACAGCCCGCCGCTTACCAAGGAAGCCGTGATCAGTGCGGCGGTTTTAGAGCGATGGATGTATTCCAGCATCTCAGCCGTTGGCTGGGTATGCTCGGCTTCGAGATCCACAACTTGTCCGCCGATCATGCCATCGAGCGTGCCCGTGCCATGTGCGATCTCCCCGATGATCCGCACCCGCGCCTCGGCCGGGCAATCGAGCCGCGCGAGGACTTCATAAGCCTGTGTCTGCAGCGCGTCACCCGCCAGAATCGCGAGTGCCTCCCCGAAAACTTTGTGGCATGTGGGACGGCCGCGCCGCAGATCGTCGTTGTCGAGTGCAGGAAGATCGTCGTGGATCAGCGAATAAGTGTGCAGCATCTCGAGCGCCGCGCCCAGTTCTTCAATTTTCCTCGGCAACGATCCCGCAACCATGCGGCCGGCCTCCATGCACAGGACTGGCCGCAGGCGTTTGCCGCCGGCAAATAAGCTGTGCCGCATGGCCTTGTGAATCGACACCGGATCTTGGGTTTCCAGCGGAATCAGTCGGTCCAGCGCGGCATCGGTCAGCGCCCGGCCTTGCTCGAGAGTTTCTTGCAGCATTGAGGAGTGAGTATAGCAAGGAGCGACTGGTCAGTGGTTAGTGGTCGGTGGTCAGTCCTAGACTTTGGGGACGGCGGGGACGTTAATTCTGGTACTGATTACTGATTATTGGCCACTCTCTTCCAATGCAAAAAAGGAAGAGGACGCCGTCCGGCGCCCTCGCTCGTTGGATACTGAAATATAGTTACGCTGCAGCGGACTTTGCGATTGCCACGCTCCGCAAGACAGTACTCAGAACATTCTGCACGTCATCAGTGCGGCACACGTCGCTAGCACCAGCGTCAAGCGCGGCAATCCATAATTCCTCATCCGGGATGCGATGAGTACATACGATTGGCAGTGAAGGAAAATCGTTGCGTAAGTTGCGAACATCGCTCAGACGGGAGTCCTCCATATCAAGAATCACGGCTTCCGGGCGGTTTTTGGCGACTCGTTCCCTGAGTTCATCCCCGGAGCGCGTCAAATGCACGGAATGGAAATGAGAGGAAAGCCCACCCGCGAGCGATTGGGCGACACTCGAATCACTTTCAACAAGTACGACACTAAAGCCCATAGATCCTCCTGACCTACGACCGTCAAAAACGGTGGACTAGGGCTGCGGGGAGGGTTCGGCACCACTACTCCACAGACATTCCAACTTAACGAGCACCCGGACGTGGGCGACCTACCTGCGGGTAGGCGTCTTTTCCGTCAGGGCCTCAAAGGGGCTCGGCTTGGAGCTTCCCGTTTTTCTTTAGTAGGATTTCCACCTTGCCTTCGGCCTGCTCCAGTTCCTTGCGGCAGGCGGATGACAGATGCATCCCTTCTTCAAAGAGAGTGAGACTCTTTTCCAGAGGCACATCTCCCTTTTCCAGTTCCTGGACTATCTTCTCCAGCCGCTGGAGGCATTCTTCAAACTTAGCCAACGGGTTTCGCTCCGTCTCTATTGTAATGCTACGAACTGGTCCAGGTGTCCAGTCTTTTTTTGTAAAAATTGACTGAATGGACGACACTCTCTCCGCAAAAGGGAAATTCATGCTGTGGCGGAACCGCTGTTTCCCAGAGCCTCCAGCACGTCGACCGCAGAACTGTAGCGTCCCTGCGGCGCGCTGATTTGCGCACCCTGCACCGCGTGTCGAACCGCGAGCAGCATCTCGCGGGCAATGGCTACGCCTTCGGCCCTGGCAGCTTCCGGCGTCTGTGCGCGTGCCATGCGTTCGAGAATCGAGTCCGGCACAGAAACTCGGAGCTCGTTTTTCATAAATTCGGCGTTGCGCACGCTGACCAGCGGCCAGATCCCGGCCACCACGGGAATGCGGCAATGCTCGATCCTGCGTAGAAAATTCTCCAGCAGGCGAATGTCGAACACCGGCTGCGTCACTGCGAACTCGGCTCCCGCCGCAACTTTGTATTCGAAGCGCCGGATCTCCTCATCCAGGTCGGTAAGCCCAGGATTCGCTCCCACGCCGATCACAAACCCTGTGCCGGCTCCAATCGGGTTTCCCCCAATGTCCAATCCCCGGTTCAAGTTGTGGACGATATTCACCAAGCCGATGGCGTCCACATCAAAGACGGCCGTGGCATCCGGGTAGTTTCCCATCTTCGGCGGATCGCCCGTAATGCAAATCAGGTTCTTGATTCCGACCGCCGCTGCCCCTAGAAGGTCGCTCTGAATGCACAGCACGTTGCGGTCGCGGCAGGTGTAGTGCAGGATGGCATTGATTCCCACCTCCCGCTGAACCAGCAGAGAAAGGGCCTGGTTGCTCATGCGCGCCGAGGCCCGAGGACTGTCAGGAATATTGACCGCGTCCACGCCCACGGACTTCAGAAAGCGCGAACCCTCCAACTCCTTGCCAATATCGGTTCCCTTCGGAGGAACAATTTCCACCATGGTGATGAATTCGCCTCGGACCAGCTTCCCCCCCAGTACCGATCGTTGCTCTAAAGGAATGGCTGGAGAAGCGGCTGGCGCAGCCGTAGCCGTGATATGGGCCGAGGCTGCCTTGCCCCTTGCCTCGCCAACGCGCAGCGCAGATTTCATGACGCGAATGTGATCGGGAGTCGTTCCGCAGCATCCGCCAACGATACGCGCACCTGCGGCCACGAATTTGCGCGCGTAACTCGCCATGTATTCGGGCGAGCACAAGTAGATGTTTCGGCCCTCCACCGAGCGCGGAATGCCTGCATTCGGCTGGGCCGACAATGGCAGGGAAGTGGCCGCGCGCACCCGTTCGATGGCGTCCAGCATTGCCACCGGACCGACACTACAGTTGCAACCGATCACGTCCGCGCCCCATTCCTCAAGCCTCGGCGCAAAGGTTTCGGGATCAGAGCCATCCAGGCAGTTGCCGTCTTCGTCGATCGTCACCTGCACGATCAAAGGCAACGTTACCCCCACGTCCTTGGCCGCCAGCATCGCCTGATGAAGTTCCTCGAGGTATCCAAAGGTCTCGAGCATCAGCAGATCGACGCCACCTTCAGCCAGGGCTGTAATCTGCTCGCGGAATGCCTGACGGGCCTCCTCGAACGAGGTTTTCCCCAAAGGCTCGATTCTGGTTCCCAGCGGGCCAACCGAACCCGCAACCCAGACATCGAAGCTCTTGGCGGCCTCGCGGGCCAGTCGAGCTCCCATGCGGTTGATTTCCTGTACTTTGCCGGCGAGGCTGTGCCGTCCGAGGCGGAAAGCGTTGGCCCCGAAGGTATTGGTTTCGACGACATCCGCACCAGCCTGCAGGTAGTCGTGATGAATCCCACGGATCAATTCGGGCTGGGATAGATTCAACTCGTCATAGCAGCGGTTTATGAACACGCCCCTGGCGTAAAGCAGCGTGCCCATGGCTCCGTCGCATAGAGCGGGATTTTGCTTGATCCTTGTGAGAAAATCGCCTGCCATATGGATCAGAATACAGGATGAGGGTGTTTTCTGGCATCCAAGGAACAAGACGAGTAGCGGTTCTCCGAGCCGGTTTCGGCAAGCGCGGCGGAGTTTCGAGGCTCTGTTATAATCTGCTACTTCGCGCTTAAATCTCTGGTTTTCCTGTAGTTAGGAGCCTGACGTTTGAAGAAATCCGCTCTCTTGGTTGCGCTCGTACTCATCAGTTTTGGTCTTGTCTGCTGTGGCGGCGGGAGCTCGAAGAGTACCACCAAACCCGTCAGCGGATTGACCACCCGCGTTTTTGCCTCCCAGAGTATCGCCAGCCTGACGGCTTCGCCCGGCCTGATCATCATCAACGCAGAAACTGACACACTGGCGCGGGCAGCTGTAATCGGCGCCGGTACTTCGCCCGGCCTCATGGCCATCTCTCCCCAAAGAGCCACGGTGCTGGTTTTTGATGCAGCCACCAACAACGTCGACGTCGTCGATGCCAAGACCGAATCTCTGGCCGGAACGATACCCCTGCCTGGACCCACAACCAGCATGATCGCTCCCACAAACAGCGCCGGTTATGCGGCAGTGCCTGGGGCCCCGCTGATCGGATCTCCTCCCGGAGCCATCGAGGTGATGGATCTTCAGACTGGTGCCGTCACCTCTTCCATTAGTGTGCCCAGCGCGCAAACCGTGGTCTCGAATCCGAGCGGAACCGAACTTTTAGTCTTCAGCAACGATTCGGATGCCGTGACTGTTGTATCGCCACTGCTGGTGAACACCAGCGCTCCGGTCACGACCACAATCTCGGGTTTCGATCGTCCGGTCTACGCGGTCTTCAGCAGCGACGGCACCACGGCTTACGTCTTGAATTGCGGGCCCGAATGCGGCGGGACGCAGGCCAGCGTGCAAACGCTCTCCATTGCAACGTCGGCGGCGGGAACTCCCGTTCCCGTCGACGCCGCCACAATTGCCATGCTGAGCGGCTCCACGCTATATGTAGCAGGTACTCCCGCCACGAATAATGCGTGCACCGGCCAAACTACCGCGGCCACGACGTGCGGGCGCCTTGACATCGTCAACCTCGGTTCGATGACCGTGACCGGCAGAGTAGTCATCACCGACGGCTACCACGATCGCATCGATATCAGCAATAACGGCCAGCTCTTTATTGGTGCGCATACCTGTACAAACATCGGCAATGTCAATAACGTTACGGGAGAAGTGCGAGGCTGCCTTTCCATTTTTGATACGACAACGCCGGGTAATACCACGGCGGTTATCCCTCCGGATAATGGCGATGTATCCGGCTTTCAAACTATATCCAGGCCGGGTGCGACGAATGTAGAGAGCGATAGTGTCGAGTACGTAGCCGAGGGCGGAAACCTGCGCGTATACAACACGTTGACGGATAGTCTTCTGTTGGACACTTTCATTGAAACCGGAACGATCACGATCACCGGGCAGATTACGGACGTGAAGGCTGTAGACTTTTTTTAGCCGGCGGACAAGACTATTTCTCCGGTTCCAGTACCAGTCGATGAGCGGCAGTCGCATTCACCGCCTGCGGTGTGAATGGCAAGATGAACCTCGAGCCGTCATACCAGGCCTGCCATTGATCCATGTAATAGGGGCTAAGAAAATTTCCGCCCTGGCCCGTGACCGTATTCAGAGTGGATTGATCGAGGTCGGCCAGGTTCGCCGTGAAGCGTTCGGAGGGGCCGTGATGGCGCGTGACGGCCTTAACCGTGTAGCCGCTGCCTGACTGCTCTCTCACCCCCGGCGCGGCCCAACGCCGTATGAACGGAATCTTCCCCAGCACCGGATGATCGATTTCCACCGCGTTAAAGCTGCCCCAGTGCCATGATGCCAGATCTTTCGGGGCCTCCGGTTCGTTCACGGCCGCCTCCACGGCGGCCGCCAGCAGTTGGTCGTAATTCGGATATCCTTCGGGCAGCCAGCGTTTGGGTTGATGCAACAGAACATTCTGCAGCCACACCGTTCGCATCTCCCAACCATAAGTCTTCCAGCTCAGAGTTTTCTTCTGCTCTTCTAAAGCGTCGGGCGCAGGGCCCAGACGAGGCTCCAGCAGCAGGCGCGTGAGCTCTTGTGCCGAGCGCACCGCAAGCGTCGGTGCCGCCGACGATGCGGACATATGCCCATCCCAGTTGCGCATGAGATCGGCTGCCTGCTTCGCTCGTGCTGAGGACTTCGCAGTATGGTCGACGGAATAGACAAACCGCTCGGCGGCAAACAAATCATTTTCGGAGTGGATATCATCCTCGAGCGCCAGCATGTCCGAAGCCGCAAACTTACGCCCGGATTCAAGCACGTGATAGATGCGCTCCGTGCGCCACGGCGCCTCCCACTCCACGCTGATGGAATAGGGATAGCCGTCCGGAGTGATGCGCCCATTCGCCGTCGCAATTACTCCTGACGGCGGATTGTAGATGCTGGGCATCTTGTCGAAAGGAATGTAGCCGGCCCATTCGTGGGCATCATCGGCGCCGCTGACTGGCAGGCTGCCGTCACCCGCTGCTCGAATCGGAATGTGTCCTGTGCTCTGATACCCAACGTTGCCGTCTACGTCCGCATAAACGACGTTTTGTCCCGGCGCATCCAATTGCGAAAACGCTTTGCGAAATTCCTCCCAGTTCTGTGCTGCATCAATATCGAAAAACGGCATGCGCAGGCCGTCGTAGAGCGTCCAACGCAGCGCCACCTGTCGCGTCTCGCCCGGCAAAATATCCGTAATGATTGGACCATGCCGCGTGATTCGCACATCGACCGTCACATCCGGCGCGCCCTTGATGTGGATCACCTCAGTGCGGTGCTCAGGCTGCTGCCAGCCCTTTGCCGTCTGGTAGGCTCCTTGCGAGTTGAAGTTTTCGATGAATGCGTCCGCCACCGTGGGGCCTACATTCGTAAATCCCCAGGCTATTCGCTGATTGTGTCCGACAATCACGTACGGCATTCCGGGCAACGACACTCCTGCAACATCGAAGTTGGATGATTTGGTGTTCACGGTCGTGTTCACGGTAAGATGCGCTTCGTACCAAAGGTTCGGCATCTGGTGTCCGAGGTGCATATCGTTCGAGAGAAGCGGCTTGCCCGTGACGGTATGAGCGCCCGAGACCACCCAATCGTTCGATCCATTCACCGCTTCGGGAATACGCTGTGCCCAAATTTCGGCCCCTGTTCCTCGGTGCCAGGTAACAGAATTGTCGGGACCGTCGTCTTCGTCATCTTCCTCTTCGGAATCATCTTGATTCTGCTGGTTGAGGTCCTCTCGCATCACAGTGGGCGGGCGATCGTGCCACGAGCGATTCACATACAGATCAGCCGTCAACTCCGGCCCCAGCTTAGCCAAAATTTTCTCCCGCGCTAGCGCGTCGCCGAAGGTGTAGTAGTTGAGCTCCTTCACCATCCCGTTCGCGATGACGATCGAATCCTCCGCTTGCCAGGGCTTTGGCTGATACTTCAAGATACGGAACTCAATCGGAAGTTGGTTGCCATGGGACTCGATGAACGCGTTCACGCCGCGGGCGTAGGCATCGAAATAGGAACGATCGCGCAGACTAGCCATCTGTAAGGATTTCCTGGCCGCCGCCCGCAGTCCCAGAACGCGCTGTTCGCGGTCGATCTTCAGCGTGTCCTGGCCCAAAACTTCCGAGAGCTCTCCTCCGTCGAAGCGCCGCGTGATGTCCATCTGCCAGAGCCGATCCTGCGCCGTGACGTACCCCTGGGCAAAAAACAAATCTTCGAGCGTCGTGGCCTCGATGGTCGGGACTCCATGATTGTTGCGCGTCACCTTTGTCGACGCCGAAAGACCATTGATTTGGATAGTGCCATCAAGTTGGGGCAGGGCAGCGCGGGCGACAAAGTACGCGTAGGCGACAACACCCGCCGCCAGCAGAACCAGAATCAGCAGAAGCCAGAGGAAAATGCGGGCCCCCGTCGAACGACGGGCAGGAATGCCAGTTGCAGTTAGAGTGCTCATGAGCAACTCGATTCTAGGGGAGACAGGCGCGGCGCACAAACCCGGAATGAGTCCTGTGCATGCGAATGAACCATGAAGGCAACGGGAATCGTCAACAGCCGTTTTCATTGAAAATGAATTTCATTTTCAAGATTACCGATGCTATCCTGACTGGGCATGCTGCAGAACCGCATCGATGACCAGCCTTCCATCTCTCGCGAGATGGTGCGCGAGGCGCAGGAGATACTGCACCGTCATCTCAAACGTGTGGGATTAAAGCAGACGGCGCAGCGCGATACGATTTTGCGCTCATTTCTCGAAACCCGCGACCATCTTTCTACCGACGAATTGCACCGCCTGGTCCAGAAGAAGGACGCGGGCATCGGCTATACCACCGTATATCGAACGCTCAAGCTGCTGGCGGAGTGCGGATTAGCCAGCGAAGTTGCCTTCCACGACGGCATCGCCCGCTACGAGCATCAGTACAACCGGCGGAGCCATCATCACATGGTTTGCACCGAGTGCGGCAGTTCGGTGGAATTCTTTTCCCGCGAAGTGGACCAGTTGGAACAGGAAATCGGGCGCAGGCATCACTACACCACCACCCGTCACACCTTTCAGATTTACGGCATTTGTGAAAACTGCCGCAAGAAAAACGCAGCCGCGCGACCGGTCTGAAAGAATCATGCCCATCACCTGTCCTGATTGCGCATCACCAATGCCCGATACCGCTGCCTTCTGTCCAGGCTGTGGCCGCGCCATGCTTCCCTCCGAGCGTGCCCGAGGGACGGTGGGTATCCTGCCGGAGACTTTCGCGGGCGCGCTGGCTTACTTTCTTGTGCCGGCGATCGTGTTTCTTCTTGTGGAGCCTTACAGCAAGAATCGCTTTGTGCGTTTTCATTCTTTTCAATGCGTCGGAGTGTGGCTGGTCGCCGTGGTAGCTGCAGCGGTGCTCAGGATTTTGGGCGTGGTGTTGGTTGTTATTCCGCGACTTGGACCCTTGTTAGTCTGGCTGGTGTCCATGTTGGTCATCCTCGCCTTCATCATGACTTGGATCGTGCTCGTAGTGAAAGCTTTGCTGGGCGAAATGTTCAAACTTCCGGTGGTTGGTGAATTTGCGGAGAAGCAGGCGAACCAAATGTAGGGATTGCGATTGGTAGCTGTGCTACGGCAATGGTCTGGTCTTGACGTTTTCACGGAGGATGTTTGCGTGGCCTTGACTTTCTTGGTTTAAGCTGTCAAACCTATTAGCTTTTACCAGGCTCACCGTAAGCGCCGCATAAGATGTTTCGGTCAGCTTAACTTCTGTTTAACTGGGGCGTTCATTTGAGAGTTAGAGTCTTCTACCACGACAAGTGCTTCGACGGAGCATCTTCAGCCGCGCTATTTTCCCGTTTTTATCGGGAGCGGATTCGCGAAGATGCCGACTTCGTCTTCTCCGGCCTCCTGCACCGCGCCGGCGCGCTGTTTGACGAATCCAACTTCGACGGCGACGAGAATGCCATCGTCGACTTCAAGTACTCCAGTTCACCCAAAATAACCTGGTGGTTCGACCATCATGAGAGTGCGTTTCTATCGCCGGCGGACGCTGCGCACTTCGAGCGTGACCAGAGCAATCAAAAATTCTACGACCCGGCATTCAAGTCCTGCACAAGCTTCATTGCCATGATCGCAGAGCAGCGCTTCGGCTTTGACCCTGCACCCGTAGCCGACCTTGTACATTGGACCGACGTCATCGATGGCGCGCTTTACTCTGACGCCAAGACCGCGGTCGAGATGAAGGCTCCGGCGATGAAGTTAACCATGGTCATCGAATCCGCGCCAGACCAAAGATTTGTCCCCAACCTGATTCCCCTTCTCGCGACCAAGTCTCTCGCGGCCATTCTGGAAGAGCCATTCGTCGCTCCGCTTCTACCGCCGTTGCTTCGGCGGCATGAACTCTCCATCGAAATCCTCAAGCAGCGAACCGAATGCGTCGACGGAACAATTTTCTTCGACGTCACGGATCAGGATCTCGAGGGCTACAACAAGTTCGTCCCTTACTACCTCCATCCCGAATCCATCTATAGCGTCGGACTTAGCAAAAGCAGTTTTCGCGTTAAGGTTTCGGTGGGATCGAATCCGTGGGCTCCGCAGGAACCAGTGGTCAATTTGGCTAAGATCTGTGAACGTTACGGTGGCGGAGGACACGCTCGCGTAGGAGCGATCTCTTTCAACGTGAACCAGCACGCGGCGGCGATCAAGGCTTCTCGCGAGATCGTGAATGAGCTTCGGGCTGCGGTTCGGGGGCGCAAGAGCTAACCTGTTGTATGCCCGTTTCGCATAAAATCGACCTGCACAGCGCCCAGAAAAGTCTGCTGCGAGCGGTCGCCTCCGTGGAATTTGCCAAGGGAATTCTGGCAGTATTTGGCGGCGTGGTCGCAATTCTGTTGCTTCACAAAGATACCTGGGTGATGGCTGAGAGTCTCTTGGCACTGTTTCATATCAGCACCGACCGCCGCTCCGCTCAGCTTTTTCTCGACCTTGCCGATGACCTCACCGATGCCCGGCTATGGTGGGCGGTGAAGATATTGTTTGTCTACTCGGCCCTGCGCTTCGCGGAGGGCTATGGCCTGTGGCATCAGCGAACCTGGGCGGAATGGTTCGCATTCGGCTCTGGGACGCTGCTTCTCCCGTTCGAGATCCGGGAACTGCTTCGCGGCATAACAATTCTGCGCTCTGGGTTTTTTGCCGTAAATATAGGAATCATTCTCTACATGTTTTTCTTGCTGCGCGAAGGCCGCCGGCAGCGTCGGCAACTGCATTCGGCTGACGCCAAGAGCCCCGGCGGAAGCGGCATCTAGGGCTAGCGTCTGGGGTCCTAGGACTCTGGCCGCGAATTCTTTTTCTGCATCATAATTGTCAGTGCAATTACGCAGGAGGACATATGCGTGTTTCTTTTCTCTGCACGTTTCCGTTTGCGTTGCTCGTGATTTTCGCGTTCGGGATGGCCTTCGGCCAGGATACGAACTTTGCCATGGGCCCACAGTATTTGGGAAATTACGGCTCGCCCTTGTTCGCACGTCCGATTTCCACGCCAACGCTGTCGTTCACAGCGCCACCCCTCGAGAATGGCGCCGACGACGCGACTGGAGTGCTTATTCCCGGCGCGGAGGATCGAACTGTCTTACCGCCTCAGGCGGTTACTGAGCCTGCGATCGATTTGCTTCCCATCTACTATGGCGAGCGTCCGATCAGCGTCATCGACATCAACTCGCCCAGCGTGTCAAACGAACCCTCGTTCGCCGCCACCCTTCCCGCTAGCGTTCTGGACACGGGAGTTGAGCTGGTGACTACAACGCAGGCTCTGCGCGACCGTGGCTATGGAGTCCCACTGGCTGAAGCGGCTGCACATATGAAAGCGCGATCCCGTCCTGCGACCCGTGTTTATACCAATGCTGACATTGATCGATTGCAAGAAGGAAAGTAGGAGGGTCAGGCGATGAATCGTTAAGGTTTGGAAGGACTGATCGGATCGTCTCCATGACAAAGACCAAGGCAGGCGAGAGTGCCGACCACGGCGACTCCCGCGCCAATCGCCAGCCGCGAGTCCAAGGCAGGCCCGCTGGCGCCCGCGCCCTTCCCGGGCTTAGGTGGATCGGCACAGCGTTCCTCACGAGTGGCTTGCCCACCTTGATGCACGATCGTATCGGAGGACGCTGCTTGCTTTGATCTCAACAAGGCTGCGCTGTGGGAGTGAACACTCACGTCATTCCTGGAGACGACGATCTTCACCTTCCCATCGACATCGGTCACATCGTATTCGGTTCGTTCTGCGGTCGTGGGGGTGATGCTGACGCAGCCGACCAGCACCTGCATTTTGGTCGTTGTCACCAGTTGCAAACTCCCATGGGTAAGGACGAGCGTATCACCCTGGAATTGCGTCTCGGTCTCAGGCAGTACCAGTACGCTGGAGCCCGCAACGTCGATTCTCGAACTGTGACCTCTCTGTGTTTGGACAAGGGAGTCGGGAAAAATCGCAGCAATTGCAGGCGCTTGTACGCCATTCAGCCATGCCCCTCCATCGCTGTGGAGCATTCCTCGAGTGGCGTCCTGTGCCATCAGCGCCGACGGCAACATGACGATCATCAAACCGCAAACGAGATTACACCATTCAGGCAAACAGAGCTATGCCTCCGCACCAACCGCCTGTGCAAGGATAGCTTGCCGAATACCTTGCGGCTATTGACTGGGATGATGACCGGACTCTTGTCCCCAACGCGGAATCGGATTCCGCCGACAGCTACGCTCGCGCGAAGTCGATAAACCCGTGCTGCACATCGGTGCGAATCAGTTTGACACGCAGCTTGTCTCCCACATCCACTCCCTGTTGCCCTTGGGCCAGCAGTCCTTCGACATGGGGCTGTAATGCTCGAACGAACGTTCCATGGGGGGTTACGCCGGTGACGACGGCGTCGAACACGGCGCCGATTCGATTCTGCATCGCGACCGCAGCCAGACGCTTCGACATTTCACGCTCGACTTTGCGCGCAGCATCTTCCTTCGCGGTGCAGTTGGCGGCAATCGCCGAGAGTTCGTCGTCGGAATAGGGATTGGGCTTTCCCCCGAGTTCTGCCTTGATAAGTCTTTGAGTCACGATGTCAGGAAAGCGGCGATTGGGAGCCGTGGAGTGCGTGTAATCCTGAACCGCCAGTCCGAAGTGTCCCGGCGCCGGATCTCCCGGACGCTCCAAAACGTACTCTCCCGGCCCAATCAGCTTGATCACAGCCAGAGAAAGGTCGGCAAAGTGATCGCCATCTGCGGTTTTGCGCTTGATCAGAAAATCGTTGAGCGCCTTGGAATCGGGGTCGGCTGGAAGTTTCTCGCCATACGTCAGCGCCAGTTGCACGATGCGATCCCATCGCTCGGGTTGCTTCACGATTCGGCGCAGCGACGATACTTTTTCCAGCATTCGCGCGACCACTCCGTTCGCCGCAATCATGAAGTCTTCAATCAACTCGGTGGCATGGTTTTTCTGCTGCTTCACCACACCGACCACCTGGTCATTCAGCACCAGCGGGAGCAGTTCTTCGGTCTGCAGGCTGAGCGCCCCGTTTTCATAGCGTTGACTTCTCAGCCTCTGTGCCGCCTGGTCCTGCATCCGCAACTGCGCTTGCAGATCGGAGGGAGCCGATACCTTTGCCGGCGCGGCTCCAGTGCCCTCCAGCCAAGCTCCCACTGAGTTGTATTGCAGTTGGGCCTGGTTGCGAACTACCGCCGGGTAGACGTCGCTCGAAGTAACATGGCCGCTGGCATCGACCACAAATTCAATCACCACGCTGAGCCGGTCTTGATTTTCCAGCAGGGAGGTCTTGCCAGTGGAGAGCTCTTCCGGCAGCATCGGGAAGTTTCGGATTCCCGCATACACCGTCGTCGTTTCTCTTGCGGCATGCTGATCAATCGGGCTTTGCTTGGGAATAAACGCATCCAGGTCGGCGATGCCGACGAGAATCTTTACATCACCGTTCGGCAAATGCTCCGCAACTTCGATCTGATCCAGATCTCGCGATGTGTCGTTATCGATCGACGACCACAATAGTTTTCGCAAGTCGCGCACGTTCGGTCCGGGAGCGATGGCCGGTGGATGCGCTCGCAACTGCGCCAGTTGCTGCTGAACGGCGGGTGGGAAGTCAGGATCAAAACCGTGCTGCCGCATGATGTCTTTGGCCACGGCTTGCAGATCGAGGTGAGAAGAACTGATGTTGGGCATGGCTGGGAACAAATCATCGACACAAGACATTGACCACGAAGGTCTCTAAGTACACGAAGGTTGGAACTCTGAAATCTACTCGGTGACCACCGCCTTCACCAGGTTTCGCGGATGATCCACGTTGTATCCTTTTTTCGTGGCCACGTGGTAGGCGAAGAGCTGCAAGGGAATCACCTCGACGATTGGTAACAAGAGCTCAGGCGCCGACGGAACAAAAAACACATCATCAGCAATGCCCTCGACCTCTTTATCACCCTCCGTTGCCACCGTCACTATTTGGCCGCGCCGTGACTTCACCTCTTTCATCACTTCGAGGGTGCGCTGGTAGCGCAGCACGGAATCCGGATCATGCTGGTCGTACGTGGCCAGCACCACGACCGGGAGTTTTTCATCGACCAGTGCGTTCGGTCCGTGTTTCAGCTCTCCCGCAGGGTAGCCTTCCGCATGCGCATAAGAAGTTTCCTTGAGCTTGAGCGCTCCCTCGCGGGCGATTGCGTAGTGTACCCCGCGGCCGAGGTATAGGAATTTTTCCGCTCTAAAATGTTTCTCGGCGAATTGCTCGGCGAGTTCGTCCCAGATGCGAAGATGGGTTTCAATCGCATCGGGAAGCCGCAACAGCTTTTGCAGATAAGAGCGAGTAACCTCTGAGGTCATTCGGCCGCGCTTGCGCGCCAGAAACAACGCCATCAAGTAAACAACTGTCACCTGCGTGGTAAAACTCTTGGTCGCCGGCACCGCGAGTTCCGGGCCGGCTCCGGTAATCAACGCCGCACTCGCCTCGCGAGGGATCGTCGCTTCCGCCACATTGGAGACCGCAATGGTCTTTACGCCGCGGGTCAGCGCCTCACGTTGTGCCGCGACCGTATCCGCGGTCTCCCCAGATTGCGTAATGACCATCACGATCGGCTCTACCGCGGCGTGCGTCGAGCGATAGCAGTACTCGCTGGCGTATTCGACATCCACGGCGACGCCCGAAAGGTCTTCGATCATGATCTCGCCCGCCAGTCCCGCGTGCCGGCTCGACCCGCTGGCAGCGATGATCAGCTTTTCGAAGCTCAGTAAGGCGCTTTCAAGGGCGTGCAGTTCGCCGGGAAAAAGAATGTCATCGCGCAAATGCTGTTCGATAGTTTTGGCGATGGCTTGGGGCTGTTCATAGATTTCCCGGCGCATGGCATGCGAAAAATCGCCAGAGTTGGGCTTGAAAGGCGTCATGGTTGGCTGCGGCTGAGAGTAAATCATTTGCCGCACGGCAGGCAAACCGGCGCAGCAGAGTGATGCCTTTCAACATCTGGCAGAGCCTTGAGGGATGAGGGTCTCGCCTGCTAAGATTCGCGATTCAGTGGGGAGGACTCATGCGCGATTACTTCGTCTTCGTTTCTATCGCAGCTCTGTCGGTCGTGTCTTTGGCGGCTTTGTCTCTAGCGCAACAACCTACCATGCCGACTCAGTTCGGCGAGGGTAGTCACTCTGGCCCCGTCTCCACCGACCCGAAATCGACGGAGATGTGGGAATCAAAGATCAAAGCAGAGTGGGAGGCGATTAAGAACAAAGACAAGAAAGCGTATGCTGACCTGCTGGCGGATGACTATCAGGGAGTAGAAGTCGACGGCAAAGGCGAACGCAATAAAATCCAGGCTATAAACGAACTGGTAGACCAAAATGTCTTCAACTATACGCTGTGGGGATTTAAGTTGATCCCCCTCGAGCCGGATGCAGCTTTCCTAACCTACGAAGTCACGATGCAGTTTCCGCCGAAGGCGCAGGTACGCTACTCACGGGTATACATCACCGAGCTTTGGATGAAGCGGGCGGGGCAATGGAAGGAAGTGCACTACCAGGAAACGCATGTGAAGTAGCCTCTCTACACCCAGAGATTTATTGCAACCAAGGCAATAGCATTGCCATCCATTCTCCGAGAGGAGAAATCTCATGAAAAAAATGCTCTTCGTCACCTTGCTGCTTTCAGGCAACTTCCTCCTGGCGCAGGATAGCTCTTCCGCGAACACGGACCAGCAGGGTTCGAAAGACTCCAAGGGGCAGGTCACGGTACGAGGATGTGTAAGCCGATCCAATGGGGACTACACACTGATGAAGGAGAATCCGGCGATCACTTACGAACTGCAGGCGACCGGCAAAACCGGGCTCAAGCACTATCTGGGATAGCGGGTTGAGGTAACCGGCACTGAGGGGCCGACTTTGAGCTCCAGTTCCGACGCCACGAGGAGTTCAGCCGCTCCGGTGACGTTAACCATCATCTCGATTAGGACCATCGACAAGGATTGTTCCGAGCGTTCAGTTTCACGCTAAAGAGCTTTTCGATTCGCTGCAGGTTGACAGCGTACTCACTGGCAGTCTGGGGGCATGGCCTGAATCTCCGACTCAGACGTGCAAGGAGGCTTGGTCTTGGCTGGCTCGAATCGGGATGGGTGATTGTAGCGGAGAACGTATAGACCATCATTGTTGGTGAGGTAGATCAACCCGTGACCGCCGTCTGGAAGCAAGCTGGTGACTTTGTTGAAGGTCTCCAGGGTCTTTGGATTCTTGGGATCGCTCAAGTCGAGGACGCGAACGGTTTCGGTAGGATGGCTGTTGCTGGTGAGAGTTGTCGGTGTTTTTTCTGGAGCCTCAGCGATCGCTATTTCTGGGCTTACCATCTCCAGGTTTCCGGAGGTCGCTTGATTGGATTCAGCCGTTCGCTTTAACAGTGCGGGCAGCTCCGGCTTACTGACGTCGACGATCATGAATCCTTGCTTCGCCGCTTGCTGAATATACAAATACACTTTGCCCTTCTCCTTCTGCAGCAACATCTGGCTCCCAGTCGCTTGCGGCAAAGGCAAGTGCGCGATTACGGTTGCAGGGACGTCGGTAGGTTTAGACGTGGGTTGCTCGCTCGCGCTGGCCGCAAAGGCCGGGAACAGAGAGAGCGAAAATACGAGCGTGAGAGTTCGAAGGGTCCTTGAGAAAATCTCCATAAATCACTTCATCTCACTTCCCAAAACTGACGCGAAACTGCTTACGTTTCGCGTCTCAAGCAACTATACCACCGGTCGAGCGCTCGCTACTGCTCGGCTATCACGCCGACGCATCCGTTAGCGCTTTGCGTGGTACAAATCGTGCCAGCCTGAAAGGGCATAAAAACGTGGTTCGTGCTCGGGTCGACTGAGATGCTGTGCGCATTGGAGCCGGTCGGCAAGTTGGCCAACCACTGGTTTGTTCCGGCGTCAATGACCCCCATGACCGCATTTGGGAGCATATCGCGGGCGGCAAGGTAGTATTTATTGTCGCCAGGGTTGTACCAAGTCTCGTCCACGCCACCAACGTTGTTGATAGTGGCAAGGATTGCCCCGGAGGTTCCGTTGATTATGTACTCATTGGGCGGGAACGCTTCGCCATCGTGATCGGCGCAGCCGACCAGGAAATTGTCTCCTGGCCCTTGGACGATGCCGGTGGGCATGCAATTAAGCATCACAAAACTATTGACCACCACAGGCCCGTTTCCGGTTCCGAGTTGCAGATCGATCACATCGACGCTGCCAATGTTAGTGGTAGCGACGGAATTTTCATTCGTCAGCAACCATTTGTTACTGTTGGGGTTATAGGTCATGCCGCCCAGTCCCGCCGGGGCGATCGCGCCAGCGCACGCCGATGTGGGAGCCGTTTGACTACAGAACGCTCCGTTTCCGTAGTTGAGTATTGGGCCGTGATGGCAGGGAATCGTATAGGCTGTGCCGCTGGGAGTTGTGCCGATGCCGGGTAGGCCAGCCGGACCGTCAGCCGCCGCCGATCCCGATACTCCACTGAAGACATGCGGATTAGAAGGGTCCGGGCAAGCGAATGTGTTTCCGACCGTGTCGACCGGTACACTCGATGTTAGTCCAGCGCCTCCTGATGCTGAACCGCCGGCGCCGTCATAATAAATCTGTCCAATAATGCAACTGGGAGGATTAAACGAACCTCCGACGCTCGGGTCAAGCACGGGTGACGGCAATGGAGTGCCCCCGCCTGAAGTCCCGGTCCCGGGAATACCAGTTCCGGTTCCTTGAAGAGGATATGGAAAAGGTCCGCCCGCAACAGACGGAAAAGGATAAGTTGACGTAGCTACATCGTACCCCGGGGGATAGGGACCGTAAGCAAGCGTGGAATCAATCGGCAAGCAGTGCTGCTGCGCGAGCGTTCCGGTTTTGTTGACGATGTGCGACATGTCGATGAACGTGATGAACGGCAGCCCTGGGTCGCCGTTAATGACCGCGAGGACATTGTGGGTGTCATCGTACGCCATCTCGTCAGCGCGATCATCGCCACAATCCTGAGCTGAGCCTGCTTCGCCGTTCCAGGATGCGACGCACGGCGCAATGCCCAAGGGACCGTCATAGTCGGCAGACACCCCAGTTGGGATGCTAGCGACCATGGTGGGCGGAGTGGGAGGATTCGTCGACAAGTTCATCGTAGTCATATCGAAAACCACGACGTTCGAGCTGCCGTTGCCGACAAAGAGAAATTTGCCATCCGCTGTGCTGGTGTTGCCGTCTGGTCCGGACATGGGGTTCACACCGTTTCCGCGAGAGGCACAGCATTGCGCGCCGGGGAACCCGCCAAAGTTATTATTCGCTCCAAATCCCGTGTTCAGATGGAACTTTGGCCCTCCCTCCCACGATACATCGGATCTGCAGGCAAACCTGGTGAAGTTGCCAAACACATCAATATCTGGCGGAATCACAGCCACATTGACAGGAGGTGTAACGCCGGGTTGCGGAATTTGGAAACAAGCACTCGCGCCGTTGCCTGCGCCCGTTACTGCATTGGATCCTTGGAGGGCGTTCACGGCCAGATTCTGGGATGTATCGATCACGATTACCGCCAAGCCAATGCGGTCGGAAATGTAATCCAAGAAGTGACCCGCAACGGCAGGGTTCGGGGCGAGCGTGCTGATGTCGAAAGAGTTGAACGGACCGCCGGGTTCGCCGCTGGAGTTGTGCTCGGGCGCAGGTATGACGTTGATAACAGCGTAAGCGCCGTTCTTGGTTGTGCCGCACACCGGACAATTTGTCGTTGTGCCGCAGCCGCTCACGATCACAAACAACGCGGTGAGAAGAACAGTAAGAAAAATTCTCGACCTCATCGAAATTCCCTCCTGCGATTTCCCTTCGGGACCAGCCTGCGACCAGCCCCGGCGTTTATCAACCCGTTAACCATTCCATTCGCAATCTACACGCGAGCGGACTAGAACCTGAACTGCAGCTGTTGCAGAATTACGTAATAATTTTGCGGCACAGCGCCTATCGTGCTGGGTTCCTTTAGCCGATCAATCCCCAGATTGATCGAGTACTTGACCCAATAATTGGGATACCAGGTAAGCCCTAAAGTAAACTCGTCGGTGTGGTAGTTAAACGTAGGCACAAATCCCGGCGTGAAGAAACTCAAGAGATTCGCACCCGGTTCGTTGGCCTGAATTCCCGTGTATCGGAAGCCAACGCCCCATGCTCCCAACCCTCGTCCCTTTCCGCCTGGAGTGTCGGGCCCAAAGAGCGGATGGTTCACGCGTGGTGTGCCGTTTTCCGGCTGCTTTTCGCCCGTGAGCAAATAAGTCGCGCTGAGATCCCAAGCCTTCGCGATGATTGACGGAAGACTCAGGAAGCCGAGCCCTCCCACCTGCTCGGAGCCGACATTGTTGCGGGACATATTGAGTTGATCGTATTCGCCGCGAAGAGAGAGCGCGGATTTAATGTAGGTAAACTCGCCGTTGTAGCGCTGGATCGGCCCATTGATGGCGAACTGCGGGAAGAAAGTATACGCAACATCGGGCAGAGTCGCACTGAAGCTTTGATCCCCGGAAAGGCCGCGGGAGCGCGCACGGTCAATCGATCCGCCGAAGGCAAGTCCCTTGAGCCAGTCGCTCTTGGTTTTGCGCCATGGATAGAAGCGAAGCCGTCCAATGACTTCCGGTTGATTGGTGGTGTTGGCGATTGCGTATCCCTTGCCGTTGAAAGCTCCCACCCAGTACTGCATGACGCCGCCGGCAATGTCGCCATGAAGCGCGATGCCAGGGCTGCGAAACGCCGAGGCCGCCGACGGGTACAACATCGACTGGAAACCGCGCTCTACGAAGTCCAGGTTGGTGGCGCCAGTTCCGGCCTCCTGAGCGAATGGGACCTTGAATTGGCCAGCCTGAAATTGGAACTCGGGCCGGATTCGTACGTTCAGGTAAACGTCGCGCACTACCGAACCAGTAGTAGCGGCTGCGTCCGTGAGCAGCGCAAAATCAAAGTGGGAACCATAGTTGCCCTGGAAGCCGAAGCGAGCGCGGCGCAAAATAAACGTGTCTGAGGGCGCACCGTCGCCCTTGTAGGCACGGTAGTCGTTATCTACATAGCCGTAGGGGCTGATACTGAATTGCCCGTCAGGACTCCTGATAAAAAAGTGTTCTCCGTTCCATCCAGCCGTGAGGGGAGGTTCTTTTTTGGGAGCTGCGGCTGGCGCAGCCTGATCCACCACTGCGGCGATCGCTACAGGATCGGGCTGAACCAGAACTGCGTTTGTCAGCCGGACGCCTTCGCCTGAAGCGCTAACTGGCTGTGCGCTGATTGCAGCCGAAGGTGCGTCCGCGACCGGGTGAATCTGAGGTGTGCCATCGACGGCAGCCTGAGTCTTTCCGTTTACCAACTTCTCGACCAGGGTCTTGAGCTCCTCAATGGTCTTGCGCTGCGCCGCAACTTCGCCGCGCAACTCGTTGACCTCCTCTTTGCTTGCCACATTCGAAGGCGCAGCGGCAGCTTTGCCGTCAGACGGCGAGCCTTGGGCATGGGCGAGCGGACCAGAAACCATGAGACCGGACACGATGAGAATGACCAGCGCGAAGGAAGTTGTTAGCGAACGCATGCTTGTCCCCTCTCGGAGTGACATGTAACTCCAACCAAGTCCGGCTCGCGGCGCGTGCGCAGTAAACACACCTCAGCCTGCATCAGCCCGACACTAAAGCGGCAACGCGAAACAAAACTTCTTTGCGAACGAGAACACGTCTGATAAGCAGACCATTTCCAGACGCAACGGTTTAGCACAGTCGCAAATGCACTGTCAACCTGAATCTTGAATTGTGGTGTCAGCGCTCAAGGTTTCGGACCATAACGGGACGGCGAAGAAGCCGTTCCATTTCTCTCCTGCGTAAAGAGAATTCGACCTGATCACACGAGCAATGGGAAGGTACTATTCTGGTTCAGACTCCTAACTTTCATCGCGAAGTAATGCAAGATTCGCGCCGTTGTCTTCCTGCATTGTCTTCCTGCATTGACAGATGGTGAGGCTACTTGGTAGTGCCGTAACTCGGTTGAATGGAGCAGGTTTCCTAAGTGTCTTGACCGCGGTTTCCTAATTCTTCTAAGAGAGAACGCGCCACGCGACCTCATTTGTTTTCAGCGGCATGACCGCCCCTATCAAAGGTGGTCTATGGAGCTTGATTACTGATATTTGCGATTCCAATCCCGCGGGGCTGGACGTTTGCGGACCTCGTCTTCGCCTTTTCGATACCACCTAGTGAATTCCCTCATCGAATTGCAACTGTGAATACAGAGAGGTTTTAAAATTTGGCTAGCCGAGAACCTGGCGTTGAAACGGTTTCTGCTCCAAGGGCGGGGCTAATTTTTTTGTTCTCCTGTGTCGAAATAACCGCACCCTACCCGTCATCCCTATAGAGGCGGCTTTAACATTCAAGTTGGCCACCGAGGAGGTGAACGATGTGTCCATTCTGTTTGGCAACCATGGGATTAGTCGTCGCCGGGGCGGTTTCTACCGGCGGTCTCGCAGCTTTGGCTGTGAAAGTTTCTCGCAAAAAGAACGAAGCAGAAGAAATCATCCCGAATCTGAATGATAAGGAGAAATGAAAATGTCGACAAGCAAAGAGAGAGACAAGGAACGCGGGAAAGGGCATCTCGCGATAAACACCCCCCCGATCGTGTCGCAGCAGGAGTGGGAGGCTGCGCGCCAGCAACTCCTCACGAAGGAGAAGGCCTTGACTCGCTCCCGTGACACGCTGGCCGCCGAACGCCGGCGGATGCCTTGGCTGGCGGTGGACAAGAAGTACGAGTTCGACGGACCCAAGGGCAAGGTAAGCCTGCTTGATTTGTTCGAGGGCCGCCCTCAGTTGATCGTGTATCGCGCCTTCTTCGAGCCCGGGGTGTTCGGCTGGCCCGAGCACGCCTGCCGCGGCTGCTCGCTGGGCGCCGATCAGGTCGGCCACCTGGCCCATCTGAACGCCCGCGACACCACCCTCGCCTACGCCTCACGCGCGCCGCAGGCGGACATCGCGCGCGTGAAAGCGCGGATGGGCTGGGAGATGCCTTGGTACACCATCACGGACAGCTTCGACAAAGACTTCGGCGTCGATGAATGGCACGGCCACAACGTGTTCTTCCGTGACGGCGAGCGGGTGTTCCGCACCTACTTCATCAACAACCGCGGAGACGAGGCGATGGGGAGCATCTGGAGCTACCTCGACATCACGCCGCTCGGCCGTCAGGAGACTTGGGAGGATTCGCCAGCAGGCTACCCGCAAACCCAGCCGTACAAGTGGTGGAACTGGCACGATAACTACAACGCCGAGGCCACGCCTGACGCGAAGTGGGTGGATATAATCACCGACCCTCAAGGAGCCGCCGCCCGAAGGCGCGACGAAGAGGAGAAAGCGAGCTAGAGAAGGGTGAATCACTTCTCTTCGAGCGGCCTTTCGCCGGCCGTCATCCCGAGCGCAGCCGTTCTTCCGGCGGAGCGAGGGATCTCCCGCTGCGTGGGCTGAGTTCTTATGGAGATCCCTCGTCCCGCTGGTGAAAGCGCGGGCCTTCGGGATGACGCCACCAGAGCTGGGTTTCAACCTGTGCCACGGCCGACGAAGTATATAACTGCAGACAGTGAGGTCGAGAGAGACCTGAGGACAATGAAAACAGCGCCCACTGTTTCCCGTCATATACGCCAGCGGAGAGAACGATGACAGACTTCATGCGAGATGAACTTCGGGCCCCTAAGGTAGTCGATCGGAGCACCTCCCACGCCGAGCTGGACGCGTTGCGGCTTCGAGAGAAGGCTCACACAGGATTCTGACGCCCGGTCAGAAGTTGTAAATTAGTCTAGGATTATGAGGTCGCGTCGCGATGGCCCCGTAGCTCAGTTGGATAGAGCAGCGGTTTCCTAAACCGTTGGTCGGCGGTTCGACTCCGCCCGGGGCCCCCATTTTTAGAGTTTGCTTTCAATGGGTTGGAGAGATCCTCAGAAGCTGGGTGGCGTCCAATTCTCTTCCACTGTAATGTAACTGTAATGCTTCAGCCGTCTTGAGCGTTTACGTGAACACCTTAATTTATTAGTGTGGGGCCCTTTTCGACGAGCTCCCCGATCTCTCCGACAGCCGGCACGCCGGACTCCCTTGTCTTAGCAGTGCGCAATTTTTCCAACAGATTGATCGCGTCTCGGAGATATTCGGGAACTCGTGCTGTATAGAAACGGAGCACGCCTTGCCCTGCATGCCCGAGCAGTTGGTCGATAATCGTGTCCGACACACCCAATCCCGCCAGTCTGGTCGCGAATGTGTGGCGACACTGGTAAATGGGGAATCGAGGGATCCCCGCAAGTTTCAGAGCGTTGTGCCAGGCAGTTTTAACGCTGTGGATGTGTGTGCTCGGGCGTTGCGGGTTGAAAAAAACATACTCGGACATACCCTCCGTGGCAGCGTGCCACTTTTGGAGTTCGGACGCTACAAACTCTGTCATCGGCAAGGCGCGAAGCCCAGCTGCCGTCTTGGATTGCGCAACTGTAATTACTGCTTCTTCAAAGTCAACGTCTGTCCACTTCATTCTGAGAGCTTCGATTCCAACGCGCATCCCCGTATAAAGCAGCACGGTCACAATCAATCGCAATCTGACGTCACAACACATCAGGATTCTCGGTTCTTCGACGAAGGATATTACCCGGGGAGCTTTGCGGGTTTTCTTTTCGTCGAATAGCTTCACGCCGTCGAGTGGACTATGAGTCAGCAGCCTACGTTCTACCGCAAAATTGAATGCAGCTCGGTATGCCGCTATGTCCCTGTTTACACCCGCTGGGCTGACTCCCTGTTTTATTCGGGATTCTTTGAAGCGATCAAAAGTGAAAGCATCAACATCGGTAATCCGGCACATTCCGCAAATGGGTGCTAAGACCCGCTGGGACAATTTGTAGCGCTTTTGAGTGGCTAGGTTTTGGATCTGCGCAATGTAAGAATCCAGCAGCTCGTCGACGGTCAGAGTCTGTGACGGCCTCACCGCTACACGCCCCAGACCGAGCTCCATTTTTCTCTTGAGAAGCAGCGATTCGGCATCACGGCTTACGGAAGAATGTGAGGATTCGAAATACTGACGTCCGTGCCACACGTAGGTGATCCAGTAGATATTCCCGCGCTTGTAGATTCCGGGGCGGCTTTTCATGGCGCACTCGCCACACGCTTTTTGCAAAGCTGGTACGCGGTAAAGACACTGATCCTGTATTTCGTCGCAAGTTCCCTGAACGTAGCTTTGGTCCGCGCTCGTTCCTTCCGGAGTTCTGCCACCTCCGTGGGTTTCAATACGCGCAGCGGAGGACGTCCGAGGCGTTTGCCAGCACGCCGAGCCTGAGCTATGCCTGCGCGGACCCTCTCACCCATTCGAATCCGTTCCTGCTTAGCCATGGTCGCCAGCAAGGAGATCACCACGTCTTTGAAGGTGCCGCAGGAATCCAGGTACGGTTCGGTGAAACTTTTATAGCCGACCTGGTAAGACGTCAGGCGTTCGAGGTATTGCAACGTGGCAAGTGTCCCCTCGCGCGTCAGTCTGTCGAGTGACCAGAACAGCAAAACATCAAATTTCCGCTGGGAAGCATGGAGGAGCATCTTTTGAAACTCGGCGCGCGCGGCGACGGAACCTGTCTCGTGATCGATGTATTCAATGGGCGCCTGCCATCCTCGCCGCCGACAGAATTCTCGAAGTTGAGCGAGTTGGTTTAACGTTTCTTGCGTGTTGGTAGAAACCCGGGCATAAATTGCAACAGCTATTCCATTGGCGACGCGCGTTCCCGTGACGGTTCAACGATGTCGCCAAGCGTTGTCCTTACCCATCCCGTTGGGAGTTTTTCAGGCATTCGTCACGACTAACTACGCGCAGCGCGAAAATTGGGGAGAAGCCGAATTATCGCACAGGGGCACGGTTTTGAAGCAGGGCATCAGGGCGGGGTGTTTGGTAGTGAATACAGTCTAAGGAGCGTTAGAAAACCCTCTCAAATCTGTCCCTCAGCCGCCCTCGTAAACACTGGGTTTCTGTACCATGATCCAGAGCGTTAGAAATGTGTAGTTTTCTAATCACCCCATAGAGGAAACGCTTGGGCTCGTTCAGAACCCGTCAATAAGTGAAATGGGGATGTTACGACATTTGCCATTTTCGGCTTGCACAAAGAGCCAGACTAAGTCCGGCAAAATTCTCGTCCACTGATTCTGGGAGCAGGGCTGATCCCCGCAGCCGCTGTCGTCGTTGTGGAAGGTGACGCGTCGATCAGACCGGAGATTTTCTCGGTCGCCGGTCTGCGTTCAGGGAGTGCGGCATTCATGCTTGGGGATTCATTTTCCCATGGATCGCGCCATGGTATCGTTTGGATGTAATGAACTAGACGGCTATCAGGAACGGCGCCCGTCTTCTCGATATGCAGCGGCTAGGTGACGGAGCATTTGCGCCACTGCCTGTGTGTCCGTTATCCACGCTAGAACACCGGAGAATCCTTATGCCGTTGCCCCGTATCCTGCGGTTTGCTTCGGTTGTCCTGGCTTTGGCGTGCGCAGCCTATCTTTGCGCACAGGCCGCGCCTCCCGCCGACCTCGACGAGTACGTCGCCCGTGCGCTGAAAACCTTCGACGTGCCTGGCATTTCAGTCGCCATTGTCAAAGACGGAAAGATCGTGCTGGCCAAGGGCTACGGAGTGCGCAAGCTGGGCGACCCCACCCCGGCGGACCAGTACACGATGTTCGGTATCGGATCGAACACTAAGGCCTTCACCACGGCAGCTCTCGCCTCGCTCGTGGACGATGGAAGAATCTCATGGGATGACCGAGTCTACCAACGCCTGCCAGGATTCGTCATGTATGACCCATATGTTTCCCACGAAATGACGATCCGCGATCTGCTGACGCACCGCAGCGGCATGGGCTTGGGCGAAGGCGACCTGCTGGCCTTTCCTCATACGACCTACACGCGTGAGGAAATCATCACGAAGCTCCGCTACATGAAGCCGAATTCGAGCTTCCGCAGCCGCTACGCCTACGACAACCTCTTGTACATGACGGCAGGACAGATCATTCCCGCCGTCACTGGAAAGTCTTGGGACGACTATATCCGCGAGCACATCTTTGCGCTGCTCGGCATGACGCATTCCAACTTGAGCGTGAACGAGTTCAAGCCCGGCGACAACTACGCTGCAGCCCACGAAGAGCTGGACGGGAAGCTGCAAGTTGTGGATTTCGATCCTCTGGACAACATTGCTCCCGCCGGCTCCATCAACTCCTGCGCCGCGGACATGGCGAAGTGGGCGCTGCTGCAGCTGAATCATGGCCAGTTCTCCGACCGAAAGGAACGGCTGTTCAGCGAAAAGCAATCGCGCGAAATGTGGTCGGGACAGACGATTTTGCCCATCGCCGATCCGCCTGCGCCCCTTGCGGCTCTGAAGCCGAACTTCGCCGACTACGGATTGGGCTGGGGCTTACGAGACTACAAAGGCCGGAAGATGGTGGGGCACACGGGCGGCGTACTGGGAGCTGTTTCGCGTGTCATGCTGGTTCCAGAGGAGAACCTCGGCGTAGTCGTGCTGACCAACGCGGAGCAAGGCGGTGCCTTCGACTCGATCCTTTTCCACATTCTTGATACCTACTTCAACTTGCCCCCGACAGACTGGATCGCCGCCTACAAGTCCGCTCGCGACAAAAAGGAACAAGAGGCCGCCGAAATTTTGAAGAAATCCGCGGCGGAACATACCGCCACTTCAACACCTTCCCTGCCCCTTGCGAAATATGCCGGCGTGTATGCCGACGATTGGTACGGAACCATCACCATCCGGCAGAACGGAGATCATCTCGTGATGACCTTCGACCACACCCCGACCATGATCGGCGACCTTCAGCACTGGCAGTACGAAACGTTCAAAGCGCATTGGCGCGACCGCAGAATCGAAGATGCGTACATCACCTTCGCCCACAATCCGGACGGCAGCATTGACCACGCTAGAATGGAAGCCGTGTCGCCTTTGGCGGACTTCAGTTTCGACTATCAGGATTTGCTGCTGAAGCCGGTGCTTGCGAAGTAGCATCCGCTGGCTCGTCTGTGCAATTGAACCTGCGACGTCCTGCGCCAGTTCGGCTGCCCCCGTTCTTTCGCCAAATTCTTGGCAGAGGACGCGGCCTGACCTGCATTTTGAGTGCTATCGCCAGGCGAAAAAGCGAACTCAGCACGGGACACGCAAGACAACAATATGCCACGACCGGATTATCGGTTGCCCGACTTGTGGCAACAACATACTCAGCTACTCCACCGACAGACCTAATTCGGGGAAAAGCAGTGGTTTTAGAATGAACTCGGAAAATTGCTCTGGTGTCATTGACTCATCTGGCGGCTGGGGCTGGCCCCCGAAATTGCCCAAGGAAACGATGCGGCCCTTTTCAATCTTGAAGCGTCCCCTTCGCGTCAACCCCGGATGAGAGATCGGGCAGGTCAACTGCATGACGCCAGTATGGGGATCAATTTGTAAGAGTACTGTGTCCACCGGCGGTTGCCTCGGTATCATCTCAATAGATTCTGAGTCGCTAGAGACATCGAATTGAGGACCGCGGTTATCGTTGAATTCGAGAACGTCCGCCATAATCGCATCATGGATTATGCGCCACACGTCGAGCCACGCGGGAACGCTCTGAGCTAAGACTCCTCTTGGCTCAGCACTTGATGTGGACGCCCTTTGCCGCTGCAAACACTCTTTTACCCAACTCATCTAGCTTTCCTTACTTCTGGCTACTATTCTTTCGCGCCTTTCCCGATGTTTCTTTACGGTGTCTCTCCTTTAACGCCACCGATTTGAGAACTGATATTAGGCCAGGACCGTCAAAGTGCTCTTCCATCGCGACCCTCACCGCGCCGGCACTACTCAACGCGGCCAAATCTTACTGTCTGTGCAACGGGCAGGTCAACGGGAGCGGTGGAGTCGGCGCCGTAATTGGCGTTAAATCGCGATTACACTCAGAATGGTTTCGCAATGAACTACTGCTGCGCAGAGTTAGAGAAGCTCATCCATCCCCAAAGCGGTCTCGGGCTTATGAGGGTGACCAACAAGAGGGGAACTCGTTTCTTTCTCCTGTACCAGAAAGATTGGAACGTTCCAGTGGCTGAGGGTGGTATTCAAATACACTTCTGTCCTTTCTGTGGGAGCAAATTGATCTGGCCTCCCATGGAAGGGAAAGTGGGATCGTAGCACTCGGTCGTCACCTCAAAAGCGTGCGCTTCTCTGAGCCGTGAGGTGTCTAATAGAGGCATGCGGCAAATGATTCTCAGTCTCTGGGTTCTCCTGCTGACCGTCTGTTTGTGGGCACAGCCGTCGTCAACCAATAAGACGGAAAAGGCTGCTATTCGTCGCGCAAAGAACCTGATAGTGTCGTCATTTGATCGAAGCTTGCCGAATGTGAGTCTGGAATTTTTCCTGAAGAACGAAGGTGAAGGCGCACAGATCAAGTGGGAAGTGAACGACTGCGGGGAACAGAATGGGAGTCTAGCGACGAATGACAGGCGCGACCCTCCCATGTGCGTCGAGGCCGAGTTTGAAGCCAAGAACCGGACCGCCGTAACCGTCCTCGTTTCAGTCGGAACGTTCAAAGGAGGGCCGTCGGGCGTTCCAGCACTCCTGAGGGTGACAATTACCGACCTGAGCGGGATCAGCCGTCCCGTGCGTCATCTGGGCGATTTGCCCATGGAGTTGCAACGCCCGGCACCCAGACTTCCACGAGACGTACCTGACCCTGTGGGCGCACTGTCGTCGGTCCCCAATCACGGGAGGATCGGGCCTTCCGCTGTGTAACTGTTGCAAAATCGCGACTACGCTCAAAACCCCAACTGACGGGAGAACAGACGGCGCAAGCTTGTGACATCGCCTGTTCTCAACAGTTGACGTCCCGGATGATCTGCTTTGGCAGACGATTTTCGAACTCTTCTGACTGTTTCGCCCCCTGGCGAGCTCAGAGCAAGTGCGTAATCGCTGGGTGTATTGAACATCGGCACAACTTCGCTTACCACGTCTGACCTGAGTCCTTCGGCGCCGCAACCGCCCCCAAACGCGCCGGTGGTCCGGCGGCTATGGCCCGTCCATGTCTGTAGCGATGAGCTTTACAACGATACTAGTTCGAGCACCTTCATCTAGCTGGACGTGCTCCCCGCGGTCTTCATAGGACTTCAAGAATTCAGGATCGCGGATATCAGCCTGCAACTCGTCGAAGGCCAGCACCGTGTACTTGCCGGGATTCAGGCCCCGCAAGCTAAAGTGCCCGAGCTCGTCGGTTGTGTCTCGCTGATAAAGATCCGTCCGGTTGCGATGCTCTGCGCTGGGAACATCCAAGACCGCGGCGTCCGCGACGGGTTTGCCTTTGCTGTCTAC
>Ga0310037_10000031_pt1 | contig 146180 bp, 139 predicted proteins | sample Sb_taG_11_FD_200239 | JGI IMG/M metagenome (GOLD analysis project Ga0310037, IMG submission 200239) | Peat soil microbial communities from Weissenstadt, Germany - Sb_50d_3_AS metaG (v2) (version 2) | ecosystem: Environmental > Terrestrial > Soil > Wetlands > Peat | place: Germany... | reverse complement strand
ACGCGAGTAGGGCAAGACTTAGTCCGAGACCACGAAACGAAGAACCGGCGAGCGGTCGCCTACAATTCACTGGGCGCTTAGCTCAGTTGGCAGAGCAGCTGGCTTACAACCAGCAGGTCGTCGGTTCAAGTCCGGCAGCGCCCACTTCTCTGGTCCGAGAAAGCAAGGGCCCACGCGCACGGCGGCACCAAACCCCCGCGCGGGGGCCCACGGCCAGCGGCCAGCTCCAAGCAGCTTTCGTAGAGGGACGGCCGATGGGTTGGATAGCCTCGGGCGCCACCCCGCCCCAGAACGCCGGGATGGCGACACCTTCCTCTAGCTCTCGAACCAGGTTCTTCGGGATACTCTTCGACATGAGTTTGCAGACTTTATGGCAGTCTGATCTCGGGGTAGTCGTCGGTAGCACTGTACGAGGCGACGATGCTCTCGCTCTCTGGCGCTCGCTAGCGGATGGTGACGGTTACCCGCTCATCGTGGGCGACCTAGAGAACGTGGTAACGCAGGCTACGAGTTCAACTCGGCTGCCGTTCGATCGAAGCAAGGCGATCGCAGAGACATTGGATCCACCATCCCTGATCGCAGGCTGGCGCAGTGAGCTAGACGAGCACGTCTCGGAGTTGGCTGAGGAGGGTTTTGACATTGTTGGAGAGTGGCCGGCCAATGTCACCAGGTTGGACGGAATAACACTCACCACGGACATCAGAACGGGGGAGCCTCTAGACACCGTGACAGTCGCTCAGCTACCGATCGGCGCGGGCTGGACTAGTGCGGCATTTCTCAGCTGGGGCGGATGGAATGCCTGCCCAGGTCCCGAAGAGCACACAGCGATACATCGCTACTGGTGGGATGCCTACGGTGCGCAACCGGTGGCCGTGAGTGGCGATGTTTTTGAGTTCGTGGTTGGTCGGCCGCCGACGAGCCGCGAAACGGCCATGGCTCTTGCCTGGGAACAATTTGGATATTGCAACGACATTGTGGACCAGGGGGTCGGTACGGTCAGCAAATTGGCGGCAGCTCTCATTGATTCACCCTTTTGGTACTTCTGGTGGGACTGAGTCGGTTCGGGACACGGCCCCGTACTGACGCCGTCAACTGACGCCAGCGTGCATCGACACTGGACCAGGGTGGTGAGTCGCGGCCGACGGTGACGCCGAACTTTCGATCTCGCGCTGCGGTGCCGACCATGGCCAGCAAACTAAAGATGGCAAAGAAGGGGATGAAGAGGCCCCATGGTGGAGATGGAGCAGACACCGTCGCCAACACGATGACAGCCACCAGAAAGAGGATGTAGATCGCCACGCGGCCCAAGATGGCCCGCCTCGCGACAGGGTTCACGCCATCAGTCTGACAGCGCCTGTCGAAGCATCGGCGACGCTGCTGTGTGGGCCTGGAGAGCGGCGGTGTGCGACCGCTGCTGAGATATCAGCGTCCTCTGGCGACCAATAACCGTTGCCCGGGAGCAGGGTTCGGCGTAGGGTCAGACCGACGAGGCCCCCCGCCAGGTCTCGTGGCGCCATCTGCCTGGAGTGATGGCTGTGGCGATGGCACGTCAAACCCACTCTTGAAAGAGAGGATCCTGCCATGGCACTTCCTTCCGTCTCCGCCAAGGACATGCATGGGATTTGGCACGTCCGCTGGCTCCAACTCGTCATCCTCACCGTTGTGGCAGTGGCCGCCGCCTCGCTCGGCGCGCCGGCGGGCGCAGCCTCGGCGTCGAGTACCTCGGCCAGCGGGCTGCCTTCGGCCCTCAAGCAGTTCGCCCATTGCCCGATCGACAACCCGAACGTCTCATTGTGTCTCGCCGCTTCCGACACCGGCTCGTTCGTCATCAACTCGACGACGTTGACGGAGCATGCCCCGATAACGCTGATCATCGGTCTGATCGCCAACCCCGACGGCACGTACACATCCGTGCTTCCGGACGACGGGTCGCCGGCAATGACCGCCCCGTCGATGGCCGTCCCGGGCGGGCTGCTCGGCAGCGGCCGTTCCGGGGGTGAGCTGGCCGTCCGGGCGACACCACAGCTCGTCGGGCTGCCTGTCTTCAGTATCAACAACCTGCTGTCGGGTAATGGACCCACCATCGTCCTGCCGACGGACGTGCTCCTGACCAATCAGTTCCTGGGTTCGGACTGCACGATCGGTACGGCCAGCGACCCAGAGACGTTGAACCTCACGGATGGCACCACGAACCCGCCGCCTCCGAACACCCCTATCAGTGGAACACCGGGAACGCTGCGCGCCAAGTTCCACGGGAAGATGATCAAGCTCACCGGCTCGATGCTTGTCGACAACAGCTTCGCGGTGCCGGGGGCCTCGAATTGCGGCACCGGTGGGTCCTTCGACGCCGCGATCGATGCGCTCCGGGGTCTGCCATCGGCCGCGGGTACCAACACCGCCATTCTGGGGGGAACTTCAGAGCTGGCTGAGGCCAAACTGATACGGAGGTACGTCGGCTGACAAATGGGTTCCCGTGCGGGGAAGCCTGATCGAAGCCGCCAGCCACCGACGCCTCGTTGTGGTCAAGCGGCCAGACCGGCCCGGGATGGCCCCGGATTGGATTCCGGCATTGCTGTCCCAAGGAATGATCCGTCGTCTCTGTGGTTGACTGACGCATGGAAGCTCTCCAGATACCTGCCACCCACACCGACCTCCTGGCGGCGGACACTGCAGTCCTGGCGACGATCGGAGCCGACGGGAGGCCCCAGCTGAGCGCCGTCTGGTTCTTGGCCGACGAGGAGATCAGGATCTCGCTCAACGCCTCGAGGCAGAAGGTGAAGAACCTGCAGAGGAATCCCGCAGTCACGTTCCTCGTGCTCGACAAGGACGCACCGACCAGGTATCTCGAGGTCCGGGGCGACGCCGAGCTGACCGAAGACACCGACTACGAGTTCGCTGACGAGGTTGGTCAGAAGTATGGCGTGGACCTGCGCACGTTCGACGGGGAGGAGCAGCACCGTTTCGTCGTGACCATCCATCCCGTGCGGATCAGGGCGGTGGACATGGCGGCCGGCATTGGATGAACGACGGAGCAGTACCGCGCTATCGACATTGCATGCAGAGGACCCATCTCGCTCCTGTCGGGAGGGAGTGGGTTACGCTCCGGCTGAACCAGCGCGACGTCAGTCGATACCGAAGAGCTGATTGACGTCGTTGAGGAGATCGCCCTCGGTGAACGGCCCTTGGTGGTAGTCGATCTCCCGTCCCTCCTTCGAGATGAAGACCGTCGTCGGAGTGCCTGGTGAACCGAACATCGCTGCGACCTGCCCGCTCGGGTCGAACCCGATCGCGTAGGTCGTCCCCACCTTGTGGAGGAACGAGAGCGCTGCGTCCTTCTGGTCGTACTCGTCGATACCCACGAAGACCACGCGGTTCCCCAACTGCCGGTGCGCTGCCTCGAGCGCCGGCATCTCGGCCTCACACGGTGGGCACCAGGATCCCCAGAGGTTGAGGACGATCGGCTTGCCGCGCCAGTTGGCCAGGGCGATCGGCGGGCTTCCACGATCGAGATTCGGGACTCGGAAGGTGGGAACGGCGATGTTGAACGGCGTGAGCTGGTGGTCTCCTGAGTAGTTGAGGGCCAGGGTGACCGACGCCACGACCAGGCAGACCGCTCCCGCGCCGACGAGCCATTTGAGAGGCGTGCGTCGCCGCCCGGCGCCTGATGTCTCGGGCCGGTCAGCAGGCACAGGGCGACCGCCCCGTCGGGGCCGGATTCGGTGGTGCCAGCGAGCGCACCGGACCAGCTTGCCTCGGTCGGCAGGTGTCGCCCCGTCGGGGAGCCCCAGGGATCGACATCGGCGACGGTGAGTCGGTGACCGTCTGGCCTTGTGGTCAGGCGCCGCTGACCGGCGGCCCGGTCGCCCGTTTGCCCGCCCCGGAGCGACCAGGTGGCCTCTTCGTTTGCGCCGCCTCGAATCGTTCCTTGCAGCGGTCGGAGCAGAAGTAGACCGGGCGGCCCTCGTGTTCGATCCTGGCTGCGGGCTCGGCCGTGTCCACTCGCATGCCGCAGACCGGGTCGAGTGCGGCACCCTTCCCACCGCCTAGCCGGTCGCGGTTGCGGTACGTCCAGTAGAGGAGACCAAAGACGCCCAGGAAGATGATGTTGAGGTAGGTGGTGTAGTCCCACTGGAACTGGGTGGCCACGACGACCGTGGGCCGGGAGGTCGGCACCAGGCCGGCCGCGCTGAAGATGCCTTGGGTGATCAGGCCGGCGGCGGACATCACCAACCAGAACACCGCGAGCATACGGAGCATCAGACGAGTGCCGTAGTAGCGCCGGTAGATGAGGAGGAGAGGGAAAGCGATCAGGTCGGCGAAGATGAAGGAGATCACCCCACCGAACGAGATGCCGCCGGTCCACAGGGCGGCGGCGAGCGGCACGTTCCCGACCGAGCAGACGAAGCTGATGATGGCGATGAACGGGCCGATGATGACGTTCTGGAGCGTCGTCCAGAACCCGTGGCCGTGCAGGAACAGGGTGTTCCAAACGTGGATCGGGACGAGGGTGGCGAGGAACCCGGCCACCAGGTAGCCGATGAAGAGCTCCCGGCGGAGCATCGTGAGGTCCGACATCGTGTAGGTGGCGGCGTCCGCCCAGCCGCCCTTGGAGCGCAGCCGGACCCGCCACGGCTCGTGCTGGAGGGCGACGTTCTCGGGCGGACCATGGACGTGGTCGCCTGTGTCGGCCGTGAGGCGCTCACGGGCCTGGACGACGAGACGTCCCCGGAAGAACAGCCCCGCCAGCAGGGTAAAGAGGACGATCATGATGATGCCGCCGACGAACTCGCTCACGGCGAACTGCCACCCGATGAGGACGACGAGGAGAATGCCGAGCTCCACCACGAGGTTGGTCGAGGCGAACATGAACACGTTGGTCGCCACGAAGTCGGCGCCCTTGACAAAGAGCGACTTCGACATGGCCGATGCCGCGTACGAGCATGACGAGGAGACCATTCCGTAGAACGAGGCTCGAGCGACCGACTTCGGCCGATGGTCGCCGAGATGGCGCTGCATCGCCTCGTGGCTGACGAAGGCCTGGACGGCCCCGGACAGGCCAAAGCCGAGGATGAGGGGCCAGAGCGTCTCCCAGAACATGAAGAAGGCGGTCCGGAGGCTCCGGCCGATATCGACCAGCCAGGTGGCGCTGGCCAGCACCCTCACGATCGGAGCAACCTCCCGATGGCCGCCGAGGCCTCAGCCAGCTTGTCCTCAGCCTCGTCACCGCCCGCCGCCGCGGCTTCCGCCACACAGTGGGAGAGGTGATCGTCCAACAGCTCGAGGGAGACCGACTGGAGGGCCCGGGTCACCGCCGAGATCTGGTCGAGGATGTCGATGCAGTACCGCTCGTCGGCCACCATCCGTTGCAGGCCTCTCACCTGACCTTCGATGCGACGGAGGCGTCGCTGTACTGCCGCCTTGTCGGCGACGTATCCGGGTAGGGCTTCTGCCGTCTCAGCCATGGGCCGAGTATACCCCCCATGGGTATATTTCGGCCCGCTCGCTCACCCTTGACGTGGTCGTCGAGTTGGCATCGCAGGGGCGGCTGCGACGGATCGTCCTGAGGATGTATCCAGGTCAACGGGGCCTTGTAGGTACCATTGCCCTGGGAAGTTGGAGGGGAGGGCTCTGCCGGTGGCAGTGCGTCCTGAGGGTCCTGGCTGGTGGGTGGCGGCTGACGGCCGTTGGTACCCGCCTCACCTCCATCCCAGCGTCGTGGCGGCGTCTGCTACCCAGGTCCCGTCTGGGCCGACGTTCGTAGCTGTCGCTCCAAACGACGTCATGCCTCCGCAAGGAGTGCCCGCGTCTCCCCAACCGTCGCCGGCGCCGCAACTTGCCTCGGCCGCGGTGGCGTCGGCGGCTCCTCCAATGACAGCGCCAGCGCCCATAGCCGCGCTCCCCATGCCGACCGCCCCGGGCTCGCCGACGACGCCCGCCATGCCGACGGGTCCACCTGGTGCACCGATGATGCCCACCACTCCGCCTGGCGTAGCACCGGTCATACAAACCGCTCCGCCGGGGACGGCGGCGGCACCGACTCTGGTCGCCGCTCCGCCGCACGTGCCCGTGGCGCCGCCGGTCATGCCGACGGCCCCGCCGGGATATGGCTATCCCGCGGCGGGAGGCGCCCCTCCTGGTCTGCCCCCGACGATGCCGCCTCCAGGTTCGGGTTACCCACCCGGGCCGCCCGGACTACCTCCGGGTCCGCCACCGGCGTTCAACGTCCCACCGATTGCTCCACCGGCGTTCGGTTCGTTTCCACCAACGTCGATGGTGCTCCGCAGCAAGACCGTCGCCTGGGTGGCTGGGATCCTCGCGGTGATCATCATCGCGGTCGTTGTGTGGGTGACCCACAACACGAGCTCGGTCTACAACTACAGCGGCGGGCCGACGTTCAACAGTCCGCCGGGTACCTCCTTCACCAACCAGCCGGTGATTCAGGACGACGCAGCCAAGAACGCCGTCGTAGGGACCGAATCAGTGCTGAACGGCCTCCACGCCACCCAGCACAGCTTGGGCGCCTCGAGTTCGGCCCTCGTCTCCGAGCTGGCCGTCCATGGCCCGAGCTCGTTCACCTACACCACAGGGGCGGTTTCCACTCCGGACGAGGTCTCGGTGAGCGTCGGACCCGACGGCCAGGTCGTCGTCCTGGCGGCCTACTCGGCGACCGGCAAGTGCTTCTTCCTGGAGTTGAACTACGAGACCCAGTCCGGCAATGGTGGGATGACGGGCACCAGCCCAGTCCGCGGGACGAGTTATGCCGAGAGCGCCGGCGGGCTGTGCGCAGCGGGTACGCCTCCCGGCGAGGGGCCGAGCGGTCCCATCGACTGGGGGCCTGGGTGGTCCCAATGAGGGTGAGCACTTGACCCGGATGGTGCGCCCCGGTCGCCAAAGGTGGTTCTCGACCCACCGGTACGATCCCTCGGAGAGGCCGAGATGACGAGCGGACCGGTCGACTGGCGGCTCCCGAGGGTCTCGATGTCGCCCCTGCGGGTCGGGGAGATTCTGGAGCTGGCCGGCCGGCTGTGGTCACGGGCGATCGGCTACATGGTCCTCGGCGTCCTGGTGATCCTCGTGCCGGGACTCGTACTGCTCGACCTCGGCATCCGGTTGTTGGTCGACGACGTGCTGATCCATACCAGCCCCTTCGAGAGCCTGTGGATCTCCCTGCTGCTCCTCGAATTCTTTTCCATCTTCCTGTTGGGGTTGGCCTTCGCCGTCTGCGTGAAGATGGCCTCGCAGGCGATGTTCGGCTCCGTGTCCTTTCTCGGCGCTGTCGGCCACGTCGTCAAGCGGGCGGCTTCGTTACTGTGGGTCTTCGTCCTCATCTTCCTCGTCCTGGCGATCGTCACCCTGCCTGTCTCCTACATCTTGAGGTACTCCTACACAGACTTTCGTATCGGCAACCTGATCCTCTTCCTCTTCGAGGTCTGGTACCTCGTGTCCATGTCGTTCGTCGTCGCAGGTGTCGTGCTTCACAACACCCGTGGCACGGCGGCGATTGGGCGCTCACTCAGTCTGGTCAACCGGGCTTGGATCTTCTGCTTCTTCGTGTACTTCCTGGTGTTCATCATGTTCGTGGCGCTCTTCCTGGGCCTCTCGCTCATCTTCAACGTCAGTCTCTCGCTCTCGCTCTACGCACCCTTGTCGCTTCTCGACGGCGAAGTGATCGCCTTGCTCGCTGCGCCCTTCGTCATCTACATACCGCTGTGGGGATGCGTCAACTTCCTGCTGTACCTCCATCTGACGACGGTCACGGACAACCGAACCGACGCCGAGGAGGCGGGCTGGGAGATGGGGGCGCAACCCTCGGCGCACGGATTGGTCTTCCGGCTGGCTGACCCCGTGCATCCCCCGGACTCGTGGGCGGCCCAGGAGGGGCCGACCGGCCCGTACGGGTCGCCGGCCGGACCCTCGGCCGGTCCGCCGTCGGGCGCGCCGCACGGGGCGGTCGTTGGGGCCCCGCCCGAGGGAGGCGGCTTCGAGGTGCCGCTGCCGGCCTTCCGGCAACCCGATCCACCGACGCCCCAGGCGGCACCTCCGGGCTACCCGTCCCAGGCGGCACCTCCGGGCTACCCGTCCCAGGCGGCACCTCCGGGCTACCCGTCCCAGGCGGCACCTCCGGGCTACCCGCCCCAGGCGGCACCTCCGGGCTACCCGCCCCAGGCGGCACCTCCGGGCTACCCGCCCCAGGCGGCACCTCCGGGCTACCCGCCCCAGGCGGCACCTCCGGGCGTGCCGCCCTTCCGCCCCTGACCGATGGCTCTCGGCTGGGCTGACGTCAGCGAGACGCCCGGCGGGACATGCGCACCTTGGTGCCCCCGGCACTGAGCGCGACGCCCTCGGCCACCAGATGGCGTGCCTGCTCGCGTTCATGGCCCGGGACGAGGCGACCGTCAGCGGTGACCACCCGCCACCACGGCAGTTCGGACGGACCCTCGCCGAGGAGGTTGCCCACGGCCCTGGCGGCACCAGGGAACCCCGCCTCGGCAGCTACCTCTCCGTAGGTCACGACCTCGCCCGCAGGCACGGCGGCGATAACGGCGATCACTGCATGGCGGAAGTCGGATCGTTCGGCCTTCTCCGGATCGTGGTCCGGATGGTCCGACCCGGTTCGACGGGCAGGCACGAGGCCCCTAGGACCGGTGGCCCACTACGGCTACGAGCCCGGCGGGGAGCTTCTCGTCGCCGAAGGCCGGCTGCACCGTGGCTTCGACACCCTCGGCGCGGAGGAGCGCCGGTACGGCGGCCGTGTCGATGACGATGTTGCCGTGGTACTCGTCGTCTCGGTGCCAACAGTCGCCCTTGGCCCGGACGAACGTCGTCATGTCTCGGTCGAAGCGGTCGGGCGCGGGAAGGACGTAGCGGGTGACGAGCACCCAGTCGTCCTCGATCCTGATGACCGGGGCGGGGTCGGGCCTGGCGCGCACCCACTCGTGATCCTGGAGGTCGATGGCCAGCAGGCCGCCGGGGCGCACTGCCCGGGCGGCGGCGCCGAGGGCCCGGTCGATCGACTCCCGGTCCGGCAGGTAGTTGATGACGTGGCCGATCGAGACCACCGCGTCGGCCTCCGGCAGCGGATCGTCGGGCAGCGTGAGCTGCCTGATGTCGGCTTCGCCAGCGTAGTCCCGCGCCAGATCGAGCATGCCCGGTGAGGCGTCGGTGGCGATGACCTGATGCCCGGCGTCGAGGAGGTAACGGGTGAGGGCGCCGCTCCCGCAACCGAGCTCGAGCACGACGCCGCCCCGCTCCCGCATCGGTTCGAGGAGCGCGAGGAGACCGGGTGCGCACAGGTCGGCGTGGAAACCGAACCCGAGGTGGTGCACCAGGGCGAGATTGGCGCGGTAGTAGGGGCGTTCGGAAGGCATCGGATGATCATCGCACCCGGCGAGCGCCGGGCGGCCCAGTTCAGGCCGTCGGGACGATCATCACCGCGCACGGCGCCCGGCGGGCGAGGAGGTTCGAGACGCTGCGGTGGAGGTGGTGGACCCGGCCACCCTGCCGGTGGCCCACGACGATGAGGTCGGCGTGCTCCTGCTCGGCCACCTTGGTGATGGCGTCCACCGGGTCGGCTGTGACCGGGTGGACCACCACCGGCACGTGCTCGTCCGCCGCCACCTTGGCCAGGCCCTCGAGGAGCTGGTCGGCGTGGCAGGTCGACGGGGTGGCGTAGCGGAGCTCCCTCGGCAGACGGGGCGGGGCCTGGTACTCGGACTTGTAGGCGTTGACCAGGTGCAACGTGCCGCCGGTGCTTTTGACCAGGTCGATCGCCCGACGGAGGGGCACCTCGGCCGTCGGCGCCTCGTCCACGCCCACCACCACGTTCTCGAGCATCGGGGTCACCTCGGTCTCGGAGTCTGGGACCTGAGGTTACCGGAACATGAACGGAAAGTAAACTATCTGTGACGCCAGGGTGACGGAAGGGTGACCACCGGGCCGAGGTCCGCCCGGGCGCGCCCGGGCCCGGGTCGAGGACCCGGGCCCGGGGCGGTGTGGCTCTTAAGCCGCTGGCTCAGCTGCTCAGGGGACCGTCTTCACCGAAGGCAGGCAGAGCAGCTTGGTCTTCTTCACGGCCAGTTCACCCTGACCGAACTGGTTCTGGTCGAAGATCGGGCTGATGATCGGCGTGGGGCTGACCGCGTAGCACAGCAGGTGCAGGTCGTTCGGGCCCAGCGTCGGGAAGACCTGACCGGTCGGCAGGATCTTCGTGGTCGGCGCGCAGAGGAGCTTGGGCTTCCCCACCTTGACGCCAACGAGAGCGCCCGGGCTGAACTGGTCCTGCAGCTGGATCGCCGTCGGCGGGACGAACCTGGCGCCGGGGGCCACCTTCACTCCGTAGCACGTGAAGTGGTCGAGGTTGGGCGGCTGCGGCGTCGGCATGTTGGGCGGCCCGCTCAGGCTCTTCCAGGTCGGCAGGCAGACCAGCTTCGGCAGGCCAACGATCATCGGGATCGGTATCGGCGCCCCGGACGCATCGAGCGGGCTGAACTGGTTGGCGACGTGCACGTTGGTGAACGCCGGCGCCGGCCCGGTGACCTTGAAGCACAGCAAGTGGCTCAGGGGATTCACCGGCGGGAACGCGCCCGTCGGGACGACCTTGAGCGTCGGGTTGCAGTGGAGGACCGGCTTGCCGACCTTGGGGACGAACCCGTTCGGCGCGAACTGGTTGATGAACCGGGTCCCCGGCGGTGCGAGGAAGCCGGGCAGGGCGGAGTTCTTGATCACGCTCGTCTGGTAGCAGGTGAAGTGGTCGAGGGGCGGCGGTCCTGCTGAGGCGCCGACGGAGCTCGACGTGAACGTCACCGCCGTGAACGCCCCGCCCCCCGCCAGCGCGAAGGCCGCGGCGAACAAGACGATCTTTCGGGTGGTTGACCGGAACATACGTTCCCCCTTTCAAGGAGGGTCGTCGCTGTCAAGGGGCGAGAATGACCCGCAGGACGGCGAGCCTGAGACCCGCCACGGCGACCCTACGCCCATGCCCTACGCGCGTCTACCCCTCCGAGCTAACGGTCGAGCGGTGCCGCGCGTTACATCGCGCGACAACGGCGTGTGCAATCGCGCACTGCGCCACGACGACGCGAACGGAGTGCGGATTCCTGAACGGCGTCTGAGATTCAGGTTGCGACTGCGGTCGTCGAGGGTTGCTGGAAGCGGGCGTTCGAGGCGTGTCACTCGACCGTGACACTCTTGGCCAGGTTCCGGGGGCGGTCGACGTCGCGTCCGAGGGCCACCGCGGAGTGGTAGGCGAGCAGCTGGAGGGGGACGCTCAGGAGGACCGGGTCGAGCTCGGGCTCGTTCCTCGGCACGACGACCACGTCGTCGGCCACATCGGAGAGGTCCCGGTGGCCGACCGCGAGGATCCGCCCGTCCCGGGCGTGGATCTCGGCCAGGGTGCCCAGGTTCTTCTCGAACAGCTCGTCGTCCGGGACGACCGCCACGGTCGGCAGGTCGGGGCCGATGAGCGCGAGCGGGCCGTGCTTCAGCTCGGAGGCCGGGTAGGCCTCGGCGTGCAGGTAGCTGACCTCCTTCAGCTTCTGGGCGCCCTCCCGGGCCACGGGCAGGCCGCGCACCCGCCCGACGAACATGGCCCCGGCGTACGACGAATAGCGCCCCGCCAGCTCGGCGATGGCCGGCTCGTCGTCGAGGACCTGTCGGACCTGCTCGGGCAGGGCCCGCAGGCCCTCGATGATCCGGCGGCCGTCGGCGGGGGAGAGGTCCCGGACCCGCCCGAGGTGGAGCGCCAGCAGCGCGAAGGCCACGGCCGTGGCCGTGAAGGTCTTGGTCGAGGTGACCGACACCTCTGGCCCGGCGTGGAGGTAGATGCCGCCGTCGCATTCCCGGGCGAGGGCGCTGCCGACGACGTTCACGATGCCGAGGACCCGCCCACCGCGACGGCGCAGCTCCTGGGTGGCGGCCAGCGTGTCGTAGGTCTCGCCGGACTGGCTGACGGCCACGTACAGCGTGCGGCGCTCGATGACCGGGTTGCGGTAGCGGAACTCCGCCGCTGACTCGGCGCTGGCCGGGATGCGGGCCAGCTCCTCGATGAGCCCCGCGCCGAGCTGGCCGGAGTAGAAGGCCGAGCCGCAGCCGATTATCTTGATGCGGTCGATGTCCCGGCTCTCCTGCGGCGAGAGCTCGAGGCCGCCGAGGTGGGCCGTGGCGAAGCGGTCGTCGATCCGCCCGAGGAGGGCACGCGAGAGCGCCTCGGGCTGCTCGAGGATCTCCTTGTGCATGTAGTGGCGGTAGGCACCGAGCTCGTACGCCGCCGCGTCGACGTCGACCGTCGCCGGCTCCCGGGTGGTGATACGGGCGTCGAGGCGGGCCTCGTAGCCGCCGGTGCGCAGCACAGCGATCTCCCCGTCCTCGAGGTGGACCACCTGGCGGGTGTAGTTGACGAGCGCGCCGACGTCGGAGGCGGCGAGCATCTCGCGGTTGCCGACCCCGAGCACGATCGGGCTGCCGTTGCGGGCCACGACGACCTCGTCTGGCGACTCGGCGTCGAGGACCGCGATGCCGTAGGTGCCCACCACCTGGGTGAGGGCGGCGGCCACCGCGACCGGCAGGTCGGCCGAGCCGTCCGCCAGCGCCGCGGCGATCAGGTGGGGCAGCACCTCGCTGTCGGTGTCCGAGGCCAGCTCGACTCCCTCGGCGCTGAGCTTGGCCCGCAGTTCCGCCGCGTTCTCGATGATGCCGTTGTGGACGACGGCGATGCGCCCGGTCGTGTCGGTGTGGGGGTGGGCGTTGCGGTCGCTCGGCTCACCGTGGGTGGCCCACCGGGTGTGCCCGATGGCCACCTGGGCGGCCATGCGCCGGGGCAGGCGCTCGACAAGGTCGTCGACCCGACCTTTCACCTTGTGGACCCGGAGGGCCCCCTTCCCCGGCGCGGCCAGGCCGGCCGAGTCGTAGCCCCGGTACTCGAGGCGCCGCAGGCCTTCGATCACGATGGGGACGGCCGGCCGAGTGCCAACGTAGGCGACGATGCCGCACATGGTTCAGGCCCTCCCTCTCTTCTTCATCTGTCGACTCATCTGTCGACCGGGTTCATCCGTAGACCAGGCGCCGCAGCTGGCGGGTCGACAGCCGGGGCGGCTGGACCAGCCGGTGCTCGAGCTCCTCGGCCACCCGGTCGAAGATGGCCTCGTTGCCGAGCCCGACCCGTCGGAGCTCGGTGTGGCGCCGCCGGACGTACGCCTCGAGCGGCTCGGCGAAGTACTCGACCACCTCGTCGACCACCCGGGCCGCCACCCCGCCGGGGAGCCCCGTGCTCGCGGCCAGGTGCTCGACCAGGTCGTTCGGCGCCGCCGTCCCCGAAGCCATTACCGGCATTGTGCTCAACGTGGGCCGGAACTGCAAGGCACCTGCCCGAAATCGGGCAGAATAGTGCCTATACCCACTGCGATTCTGCGCGGACGGAGGCTCAGGTCCGGCGCCGACCCCGCCGGCGTACGGTGGGGTGGTGGCCCGGGCGGGGCGCCCCCGGCCCCGGACCAGTGACCCGAAGGGAGGGGCCATGCAGGTCGACGACATGATCCTCATCAGCATCGACGACCACGTCGTCGAGCCGAAAGACATGTTCGAGCGCCACGTCCCGGCCCGCTACGCCGCAGACGCCCCGAGGATCGTCGAGGGCGACGACGGCATGGAGCGCTGGGTCTTCCAGGGCGTGACCGCCGGATCGATGGGCCTCAACGCCGTGGTCTCGTGGCCGAAGGAGGAGTGGGGGATGGACCCCACGACGTTCGCCGAGATGCGACCCGGTGCCTACGACGTCCACGCGCGGGTGCGCGACATGGATCGCAACGGGGTGCTCGCCTCGATGTGCTTCCCGTCCTTCGCCGGCTTCAGCGCCAACACCTTCCACCGGGCGGCGGACAAGGACCTCGCCCTCGTCATGCTGCAGGCCTACAACGACTGGCATGTCGACGAGTGGTGCGCCGCCCACCCCGGCCGGTTCATTCCGCTCGCCATCCCACCCGTCTGGGACATGGACGCCCTCGTGGCCGAAGTGCACCGGACGGCGGCCAAAGGCGTCGTGGCCATGAGCATGCCCGAGCTGCCGCACCTTCAGGACCTGCCGAGTTACCACTCAGACTTCTGGGACCCGTTCTTCACCGCCGTCTCCGACGAAGGGATGGCCATGTGTCTCCACATCGGCCAGGGCTTCGGGGCCATCTCGTCGCCACCCGAGGCCCCGATCGACAACCTGATCGTGCTCGCTACCCAGGTGTCGGCCCTCGCCGCCCAGGACCTTCTCTGGGGGCCGGCCTTCCACAAGTTCCCCGAGCTGAAGGTGGTGTGGTCCGAGGCCGGGATCGGCTGGATCCCCTTCTACCTCGACCGTTGCGACCGCCACTACACGAACCAGCGCTGGCTGCGGCACGACTTCGGCGACGACCTGCCGAGCGACATCTTCCGCCGGCACTGCCTCGCCTGCTACGTGACGGACCCGTCGGCCTTGAAGCTCCGTCGGGAGATCGGGGTCGACATCATCGCCTGGGAATGCGACTACCCCCACTCGGACTCGCTCTGGCCCGACGCCCCCGAGGTGGTTCTGGCCGAGCTGACCGCGGCGGGGGCCACGGACGAGGAGATCAACAAGATCACCTGGGAGAACTCGGCCCGCTTCATCGGCTTCGACCCCTTCGCCCACCGCCCGCGGACCGAGGCCACCGTGGCCGCCCTCCGGGCCGGGGCGACCGACGTCGAGACGGCTACCGTCTCGCGCGAAGAGTGGCGGCGACGCTACGAGGCCCAGCTGAGCGCCTGACCGCTCGACGCTGCGGCCTCGGTCCGCCCACGGGCCCGGTGAGGTGAGGCGATGGAGCAGGTGGACCTCGGACGCATCCTCTACGAGAAGGACGGCGCCGTCGCCCGCATCGTCCTCAACTGGCCGGAGCGGGCCAACGCCCAGTCCTCGGAGATGGTCCACCAGTTCGACGAGGGGCTCGACCGGGCCGAGGCGGACTACGACGTGAAGGTCGTCGTCATCAAGGCCAACGGCAAGGGGTTCTGTGCCGGCCACGCCATCGGGGGCGACTACCTGCCCGAGTTCACCGAGAACATGGAGCAGTGGGGCACCGTGTGGAAGGCCCAGTCCGACCTCTTCTTGTGGCCGGTGCTCCGCCTCTGGGAGTTCCCGAAGCCCACCATCGCCCAGGTGCACGGCTACGCCCTCGGCGGCGGCACCTACTGGGCCCTCATCCCCGACATCACGATCGCCTCGGAGGACGCGTTCTTCCAGATGCCGCTCGTGCAGGGCCTCGGCTTCCCGGGCGGCGAGACGATGATCGAGCCCTGGCTGTTCATGAACTGGAAGCGGGCCTACCAGTACCTCTACACCGCCCAGACCGTGACGGCCGAGGAGGCCCTCCGGTTCGGGATGGTCAACGAGGTGGTGCCGATCGACGAGCTCGAAGGCCGGGTGGAGGAGCTGGCCCGCCACATCGCCCGGGCGCCGCTCTCCACCCTCATGGCCACGAAGCACCTGGTGTCGCGGGCCTGGGAGCTTATGGGTCTGCGGCTGCACTGGAAGATGTCGACCGACCTCATGGCGCTCACCGCCCACCAGGCCGACGCCAACGCCGCCCGGCGCGACATGGCCGAACGGGCCCAGATGCCCCGGGACAAGGCGCGAGAGGCCGAGGCCGGTCCGTAGGTCGCCGGTACCCCGCTCCGTGCTGGGCCGCTCCGATATCGTGCGCCCGATGCGCCGAGCCCGGCACCGGGACCATGTGGCGCGACGCCTGCTGGTAGGCACCCTGGCGATGGGCCTGCTGGCGGCGCTCGTGTCGGGAGCGGGCGTCCCGGCCGGGGCGACGGGGACGACGGTCGTCACCGTGGTCGGCACGGGCCGTCCGGCGTTCGGCGGGGACGGCGGACCAGCGGCCCGGGCCTCACTCGACGGTCCCGAGGGGATCGCCGTCGACGGTGCCGGTGACCTCTTCATCGCCGACACGGGCAACTGCCGGGTACGTGAGGTGCCTGCGCATTCGGGTGTCCAGTACGGGATCTCGATGGACGCCCACCGCATCTACACAGTGGCCGGCGGTACCTGTGCCGGGGTGAAGAGCACGTTGACGAGGACCGACATCGGCTTCCCGACGGGGGTGGCGGTGGATCGCTACGGCGATCTCTTCATCGCGCTCGCCACGGCGAACCGGGTGGTCGTGCTCGCGGCGAAGGCGGCGAAGAGCCAGGCGCCCCAGAGCTTCCTCGGTGATGGCACAGCCGGGGACGCAGAGATCAGCGTGACGGCGCCTTTCGGCCAGCTGCGCCAGCCGTCTGGTGTGGCGGTGGACCCGTCGGACGACGTGTTCGTGGCTGACACCGGCAATTGTCGGGTGCTCGAGGTCCGCGGCTCAGGCGGGCCGACGCGCGTCGACACCACCGCGCCGTATGAGGTCGTGGCCGGTACGGGCACCTGCGGCGCCTCGGGTGACGGCGGACCGGCCAGCTCGGCCGAGCTCGGGCCGCCCACGGCGGTGGCCGTCGACGGGTCGGGCAACCTCTACATCGCCGATCGGGGCAACAGCACGGTGCGGGTCGTGGCCGCGGTCTCGGGCACCTACTTCGGCGTGCCGATCGCCGCCGGCGACATCGCCACGGTCGCCGGCGACGGTGGCTACGGCCCCTACCTGACCGACGGACTCCCGGCGACGAGCCCCGTCGGGGAGCTCAACTTCCCCTACGGCCTGGCGGTGGACGCCCGGGGCGACCTGTTCGTGGCCGACACCTACAGCCGGGCCGTGCGTTTCGTCGCCGCCGGCACGGGGTCCGTGTTCGGCCGGAGCGTCCAGTCGAACGCCATGTACACCTTGGTCGGCGCGGTGCCCACGGGAAGCCAGTCCGACGGGACGAAGTGGGTGCTGAGCACGATCACTTATCCCTCCGGTGTGGCCGTGGACCAGGCCGGCGACGTGTACTTCAGCGACCAGGGGGCCAACGTCGTCCGCGAGGTCAGGGCCGGGTCCGGCGAGGAGGCGAGTGGGACCGGGTGAGCTTCGTCACCAGGTGGCCGCCGTCTCGGTGGACGGACAGTGCCTCGTGGTCGTCTATGTTGCAATAGAAGGTCAGAAGTATTGCAATAGCGGGTCAGAAGATGTTGGAGCGGGGCATGGCTACTCGAAGGCGACACGTGCGGACTCTCGGCGGTGACCACCGCCGTCCCACCCGCCGCTGGGCCCTGATGCTCGCGGTGGTGGGCGTGACCAGCCTCGTCGGCGCCGTGGTCGTCACCGGGGCGGCAGCGGCGGCTCCCTCGGACTGGGCGATCGTGCCCAGCCCCAACAACAGCGCGTACTACGACCAGTTGAACGACGTGTCCTGTACCGGTGCGAGCAGCTGCATGGCCGTCGGCGACACAGACACTGGGACGCTGGCCGAGACCTGGGACGGGACTTCGTGGTCGGTCACACCAAGCCCGAGTGAAGGCCCCGTCGGTCTCTACGTCAACGACCTCGAAGGGGTGTCATGCAGCGGCCCCAGCAGCTGCATGGCGGTGGGTTACTACCAAACCTCGGGAACGCAGGAGCAGCCCTTGGTCGAGTCCTGGGACGGCACGTCGTGGTCCATCGTCCCGAGTCCCAACCCGGGCAGCACGAACTACGAGCTGCACGGCGTGTCCTGCTCCGCCACGACGAACTGCGTCGCCGTCGGCTCCTACTGGAACGGCTCGCAGCAGCAAGCCCTCGTCGAAGACTGGGACGGGTCGGCTTGGAGCTTCGCTCAACAGGTCAACCGGTACACCATGGGCCAACTGCAGGCGGTGACCTGCCTGAGCTCGGGGGCGTGCTGGGCGGTCGGGACCGTCGGCAACCAGACTCTGGTCGAGTTCTCGCCCGGCCCGGGCTGGCAGTGGGTGGTCGTGAGCAGCCCGAGCCCGGGAGGCAGCACGAACGAGCTCAACAGCGTGTCGTGCGCCGCCTCGAACAGCTGCGTCGCGGTCGGTACCGACAGCACGGGATCGACGCAGGAAGCGTTGGCCGAGTCGTGGGACGGGACGTCCTGGACGGTCACGTCGGCGGTCAGCCCGGACAGCGGTCACAACGAGCTCAACGGTGTGTCCTGTGCCGGGCCGAACAGTTGCCTCGCAGTCGGTGACGACGGTACCGGACCGGCACAAGAGACGCTGGCCGAGACGTGGGACGGGACGTCGTGGACGGTCACGTCGGCGGTCAGCCCGGGCGGCGGCGGCGACCAGCTCGACGCCGTCTCGTGCGACGGGGCGAGCTGCACGGTCACCGGCCAGTCCGTCGTGGGCGGCGGGATCCAGGTCCTGACCGAGTCGTGGGACGGGACGTCGTGGTCGCTCGTCGCGAGCCCCAGCCCGGCCGGCCCCGATGTGGGGAACGTGCTCAACGGGGTCTCCTGTGGCGGTCCAACCAGCTGTATCGCGGTGGGCTACGACGACGGCGGGATCCAGCAACAGACCCTGGTCGAGGCCTGGGACGGCGCCTCGTGGACGATCCTCCCAAGCCCCAGCCCGGGCACGGGCTTCGGCAGCGCGGCCAACACGCTGAACGGCGTCTCGTGCACGGGCCCCAGCACCTGCGTGGCCGTGGGCGCCGACCTCGCCGGTGAGACCGACGAGACCCTGGTCGAGGCCTGGGACGGCGCCTCGTGGACCGTCGTGCCCAGCCCCAGCCCCGCTTCGAGAACCAACATCTTGAACGGCGTGTCATGTACCGGTCCGGCGAACTGTGTCGCTGTCGGCGTGGCCCAGGACGCGAGTTCCTGGGCGACCCTGGTCGAGTCCTGGGACGGGACGTCGTGGTCGGTCGTGCCCAGCCCCAGCCCTGGTGAGGGCAACGAGCTCTACGGCGTCTCGTGTACCGGGCCGGACGGCTGCATGGCCGTCGGCGCGACCGAGCAGTCAGGCAATTGGTACACGCTCGTCGAATCGTGGAACGGGAGCGCGTGGACCGTCGTGCCGAGCCCGAGCCCCGGTTCCCCCGCCGGTGGGAACGCCCTGGAAGGTGTGTCCTGCACCGGACCGAGCAGCTGCATGGCGGTGGGCGAGTATGCCAACGGTTCGACTGGGGCGACGCTGACCGAGTCCTGGAACGGTGCGGCGTGGTCGGTCGTGCCCAGCCCAGGCGACGGTCGGCTCTTCGGTGTGTCGTGCACCAGCACGAACAGCTGTGTGGCGGTGGGTGGCGAGCAGGCCGCACCCATCGAATATTGGAACGGGACCACGTGGTCAGCGCTCTACAGCCCGCCGGGTACGTTCGCCCAGACCCTGAAGGGGGTCACCTGTGCCACCGCCAGTAGCTGCACGGCGGTGGGCTACTTGGCCGACGGAAATCAGACCCTGATCGAGACGTCCTCCAGCGGAGCCCTTGGCGTCGTCACGACCTCGTTGCCCGCCGGGAGCCTTGGCCAGCCCTATGCGTCGACGATCTGGGCTGAGGGTGGGAATCCGCCCTACCACTGGAAGCTGGTGAGCGGCGCCGGGAAGCTGCCCAAGGGCCTCACGCTCGACCCGGCCACCGGCGCGATCTCGGGCACGCCGACGAAAACCGGGACGTTCGACTTCACGGTGCGAGTCAAAGACTCGAGGGCCGCGACCAGACCCCGGGCCCCCAGCACGGCGACTGAGCAGCTGTCGATCACGATCTCCTGATCCCCGGCGCTGTGCCGCCGCGAGGGAGGGTCAGACGTATGCCGTGCCCACCGCTTCGAAGCGGTAGCTCCCCGCATCGACGAGGAGCGTCAATACCCCCGGCACGCTCGTGTCCTCGACGCTCACGCCAGTCGCCTGCGTCACCTGGCGGCCGCTCTCGGTGACCGAGCCGGGCCCGGCCGCCGGCAACTCCAGCCGGGCCCGGCTGTTCGCCGGCAGGGTGAGCGAGAGGGCGAGGCGGTCGGTGTTGCGGTTGAGAGCGCTGTTGCGCCAGGCGAGCGTGACCGGACCCGAGGTCGTCGGTGCGGTGCCGCTGGCGAACGTGAGGCGCTCCGATGAGCGTGCGCCGTGCCGGATGGCGTCGAGCGGCGGGGCCACCACAAGATGGGTGGCCACCGGCGGGCCGGGGAGCGTACCCGGGGGGAGCGGCTCGATCCCGAGGAGGTGCTCCTGCATCGCCACGAGAGCACCCGAGCCCCAGCCGTGGCTCATGCTGTCCCCCTCGAGGTCGCTCGGGGTCCAGCTCTCCCAGGTGAACGTGCCCCCGTGGGCCAGGATGTAGGCCCAACCCGGAGAGCCGGCATCGGTCAACGTCTTCACCATCGCACCATCCATGCCGGCCGCGTGCAGCGCCCGCACGAGCTCGAGCCCGTGGTCCGGTCCCATGGCGACGCCGAGGGAGGCGACGTGACGGCCGACCTTGGCCACCGGGCTCGTGAAGACGCCGTAGCCGGTGGAGGACTCCGTCGGCACGACGCCGTAGGTGAGGGCGAAGGCGTTGGCCTGCTGCGAGACATGGGTGCTCGGCGAGCCGTCGTCCTCCAAGCCGTCGACGTAGAGGCCGTCGGCGTTGACGAGGTGGGCGTTGATCGCCGCCGTGAGGGCCGCGGCCCGGGCGGCCTCGGTGGAGGACGCCGTGGTGTCACCCACGATGTCGGCGAACGCGGCGACCCGGTTGCAGGCGTTGACCGCGAGGACATTCATCGTCGTGCGGGCCGCGGTGGCCATGTCGTAGCCGTAGCGCATCTGGGGCGGCCAGTCGACGAGCCCGTACTGGTAGTCCGAGCCGCCGCCCGGCAGGTTCGTGACGAGGCCGGTCGTCGGGTCGACGGCCGCCCACACGTAGTCCGTGATGCGGCGCAGCGTCGGGTAGAGCTCCTCGACGGTGGCGGTGTCACCGGTGTGGACGTAGTAGCGCCAGACCCACTCGGGGAAGAGCTCGGTGAAGTCAGGGATGTCGGTGGCCCCGTTCCCGTCGGGGTAGACGTCGTTCACCCGGCCGTCGGGCCAGAAGCGGGCCTGGGATCGGGCGAAGTCCCGGAGGCCCTGCCAGCTCAGGTTGCGGTCGCCGAAGGTCCGCATGATCACCTGTGACTCACTCGTCGAGTCCGAGAGGAACTGGCCCTTCTGCCGGGTCGGGGTGTCGACGAACTGCTCGTGGCTGGCGTAGAGGCCTGAGTGGGCGCAGAGGGCGAAGACCCGGTCGAGCGTCTCGTTGGAGGAGAGGAACGTGGCCGGGGCCACGGCCGGCATGGCCGCGTGCCGGGCCACCATCGAGACGTCGTCGGCGGTGAGGGGCTCGCCTGCGCCGTCGACCTGGAGGTAGCGGAAGCCGAGGAAGGTGTAGGGGAGGAACGTCTGGGGGCCGTCGCGCTGGATGTAGGTGAAGCTGAGGTCCGTCCCCTGGGTGCCGTGGGTGGTCGAGACGTGGCCGTCCTGGTCGAGGAGATAGCCGACGTGCAGGTTGACGGTCCGTCCGGCCACGCCCCCGTGGAAGTCGACCACCGGCCGCCCGGCCAGGATCTGCCCGAAGTCGGCCACCACCGCGCCGGAGGGGAGCGTGCGCAGGCTGACCGGGGCCACCGGGTGCTCGTCGATGCGTGACCGTTGGGCGTAGAGATCGGTGAACGGGGCTGTGCCCACCGGTCCGAGCACCGAGACGGCCGACCAGTCGCCGTCGCCGTAGCCCGGTGAGGACCAGCCGAGCGGCGTGGCCCGGCCGTCGATGATCTCGACGTAGTCGTTGCTCGACCCGTTGCGCACGGCTGAGGGCAGCCACTCGCCGGGCCGTTGCCGCCAGTCGGCCCCGGTGCCCACCACCTCGTCGCGGCCGTCGGCGTGGTGCACCGAGACCTGGGCGAGCACGCCGGGGAAGGAGGCCGGACGGCCGCTGCCCTCGCCGTGCCAGTAGTGGAGGAGCCCGACGGCGTTGCGTTGCCCGGCTCGCAGGTGCGCCGTCAGGTCGGTGGCCTGGTAGTACTGCTCGTCGGGGTAGGAGTAGCTCGGTCCGGTGTCGGCCAGGGTGCCGTTGACCCACAACTGATACTTGTGGGCCCCGGCCACGTAGGCCGTGGCCGCCGTGAGCGGGCTCGACGTGAGCGTGAACTCCCGTCGGAGGTACGTGTACACGAAGCTCGTGCTCGGGCCGGTCCCGAGCCAGACGGCCCGCCAGTCCTTCTCGCGCAGCCCGGTCCGGAAGGGCCGGGCTGGCGCGAACGGCCCGAAGGTGCCCGTCCCGTCGGCCGTGGCCACCGTCCAGACGTAGCGGGTGTCGGCGTCGAGCGACGGCCCGCCGTAGGGGACGAAGGCCTGCCGGGCCGACGACACCCGGCCGCTGTCCCACACCGTCTCTGCCGTCCCCGTCCGGCGGACGACGACCCGGTAGGCCGACTGCCGGGCCCCTCGACGGCGGTCGGTGAGCGTCCAGGCGAACGAGAGGTCGTCGGGGTCCACCCCGACCGGTTCTTCGAGACCGTTCACGGTGAGCCCCGTGGGCCGGCCGGCGCCCGACGACGAACCGGTCCGGACCGGGTCGACGCTCCCCTCGGCGGCCCCGGCGGCCACCGTCGGGAGCACGGCCGCCGCCGCGGCGGCCGCCGAGGTCACCTTGACCCCGTTGACGAGGAAGGTCCGCCGGTCAGTCCGCTCCACCGGTCAGATCCTTCCACCGGGCGTCCCCCGGTGGCGGGGTCGGCGTCAGCGGGCGGCGGCCGTCCCCGTGGACGCGGGGAAGAGCCCCGCTGGCGCCCGGTCGAGGGCGGCGAGGATGGACTCGGCCAGGTCCCGGGCCGAGTGCGGGTCGAGCTCGAGGGCCACCCGGGCGCTCGGGCCGAGCTCGGCGTTCAAGAGGTCGATGTTGAGGCTGTGGTCGTAGGGGGCATGGACCGGGTGGTCGAAGTAGATCTGCGCGTCGCGGAGCGTGAACCAGCCGGTGGCCCCCTTGCCGCTCCCGGTCACGGTCAGCTTCGTCGTGTCGTACGTGCACATGGCGGTGCTCCTTGTCGTGATCGGGCGCTCAGGTGAGGTGGCGGCCGAAGAAGTCGAAGATCTTGGCCCAGCCGTCGACCGCGGCCTCGGGCCGGTAGGCCGGCCGGTCGACCGAGAAGAAGGCGTGACCCGCCCCCTCGTAGGTGTGGAACTCGAAGTCTTTCCCCGCCGCGGTGAGCGCCTGCTCGAGCTCGGCCGTCTCGGCCGTCGTCGGGAACTGGTCGTCGGCGCCGAAGAGTCCGAGCAGCGGGCAGGACAGGTCCTTGGCCAGGTGCAGGATGGGCCCCACCTTGAGGGGCGCCCCCTCGGGCGGCGCGCCGACCACGAAGGCGCCGTAGCAGTCGACGGCGGCGTCGAGCTTGAGCGAGCAGGCGGCCAGGAACGACTGGCGCCCGCCCGAGCAGTAGCCGATGGTCCCGATCCTGTGGTTCGACGAGCCCATGGCCCGGAGGAAGTGGGCGGCGCCGTCGACGTCGCCCACCAGCCGCTCGTCTGGCACGCCCCCGGCCGCCCGGGCAGTCGCCGCGGCGTCGTCGGGGCTGGCCCCGGGGGCCTCGCGCCAGTAGAGGTTGGGCATGAGCGCGTTGTAGCCGTTGACGGCGAAGCGCCGGGTGATCTCCTTCGTGGTCTCGTCGTAGCCCGGCATGTGGTGGATGACGACCACACCACCGAACGGACCGCCGTCGAGGGGATGGGCGAGGTAGGCCTCGATCTCGTCGCCGCCGTAGCCGTTCATCCTGACGGTCTCGGCCTTGATGTCGTGGGTCATGGTGTCCTCCCTCTGTCGCCGCCATCTTGGCCACGGGGGGCGAGGGCCGCCACCGGCCCCTAGGCGTGGCCGAGGTCGGCCGGGTCGACGGCCAGGACGCCGTCGGACAGGAGCGCGGCGATCTCGTCCTCGCCGTAGCCCAGCTCGGTGAGCACCTCGACGCCGTCCTGCCCGATGAGCGGGGCCGGCCGACGGGGATCGCTCGGGGTGGCCGAGAAGACGACCGGCTGGCGGATGTGCCGGTACCGGCCGATGACCGGGTGCTCCGCCTCGACCAGGACCCCGCGGTGGTGGGCCTCGTCCTCGACGAGCTCGTCGAGGCCGGGGACCGGCGCGGCCGGCACGCCGATCTCGGCGCACAGCTCCAACCACTCGGTCGTCGTCCGCCCGCCCAGGATCTCGGCCAGCTCGCTCGCCACCTGGTCGGGATGCGTCAGGCGGGCCCGCAGGTCCTTGAACCACGGCTGCTCGAGCTTCTCCTCGCAGCCCACCGCGGCGAAGAGCGCCCGCCAGTGCTTGTCGACGTAGGGCATGACGGCCACGTAACCGTCCCGGGTCCGGTGCGGGCCGCGGTGGGCGCTGAGGGCCCGCCCGTACCCGGGCGGCTGGCCGGGTACCGCGGCCCGGGCGAGGTGCTCGGTGAGGGCGAAGGCGAGGACCGTGTCGAACATCGGCACCTCGATGCGCTGCCCTTCGCCGGTGAGCGCCCGGTGGTAGAGGCCGGCGAGGACGGCGGAGGCGATCGTCATCCCCGAGACCTTGTCGGCGAGCACCATCGGCAGGAACGAGGTGCCGAGCCCCATTGCCGCGTTGAGCGAGGGGAGACCGGTGTAGGCTTGGATGATGTCGTCGTAGGTCGGGAGGTCACGGTCGGCCGAGTCCGAGCGGAACCCGTGAGCCTCGCAGTAGACGAGATGGGGACAGGCCGCCGCCACGTCGTCATAGGTGAGGCGTAGCCGCTCGAGGGCCTCCGGGCGGAAGTTCGTGATGAACACGTCGCTCCGCTCGAGGAGGCGGAGCAGGACCTCGCGGCCGGCGTCCGGCTTGGCGTCGAGGGCGATGGACCGCTTGTTCCGGTGCAGGTTGAGCCCGACACCCGAGAGGTGCGGGTGCGCTCCGCCGCCCAGGACCCGGCTGCCGTCGCCCGCCCGGTCCTCCACCTTCACCACGTCGGCCCCGAGGTCGCCCAGGAGCTGGCCGGCATAGGGGCCCATGAGCACCTGGGCGAACTCCACCACCCGGACGCCAGTGAGTGGGCCCGTGGCCACCACCGGCTCATGGTACTCAGATGCCATTGTGATGGTAGACTAGTGCCATGGAGACGACCATCGACGCGGCCGGTCGGATCGTCGTACCAAAGGCGCTGCGGGAGGCCCTCGGGCTGGCACCGGGCACGGTCGTGGACGTGTCCGTCTACGGGAGCGGGCTCATGCTGGTGCCCCGGGGCCGGTCCGCCCGTCTCGTGGAGGAGAACGGTCGGCTGGTGGCGGACAGCGACCGTTCCGTCACCGACGAGGACGTCTTCGCTCTACTCGATGCCGGCCGGCGCTAGGCGGGTCCTCGCGGCCGACACGAGCCTGGCGGTGCCGCTCGTGCTGCGGAACCACGAAGCCCACGTGACGGCGACCGAGTGGCGCGCTGGGCGGGAGCTCTCGTTGTGCGGTCACGCCTGGATCGAGACGTACGCCGTTCTCACCCGGTTGCCCGGCGCGGCCAGGGTGTCGCCGGCTGACGCCACCCGCCTCTTGGCGTCGAACTTCTCGGCGCCGCTGGCCCCACGGCCGGCCACCTGGCGACGGGCGCCCGAGCTCTTCGCGGCTTCCGGGGTCGTCGGCGGGGCTGCCTACGACGCGTGGGTCGCCCTCACCGCGCTGGACCACCACGCCCTGTTGGCCAGCCGGGACGCCCGAGCCGAGATCACCTACCGCCGTCTCGGCGCCGACGTCGTGATGGTCAGGTAGGGCCGAGCTGTCGGTCCCGGCCCGGACCGTCAGGACACCGGTGGTGGGACGCCCTCGGCGCTGGCGGCGAGCGCGGGGTCCCAGCCACAGACGATGCAGGCGTGGTGGATCGCCGTGAGACCGAAGTCGAGCGCGGCGCGGTGGGGATCGGCTGCGGTGCGGACGTCGTCCCAGTCCAAGATGTACTCACCCAGGTCCGAGTCCCAGTGGGCCGCCGGAGGTGAGAGCTTGGCCGTCTCGAACCCCTCGGGAGGGGGCATCGCGAAGGCGTAGAAGGCCGGCCGGGGGTAGCGACCGTCACCGGGCCACCAGCCCACCTCGATCTGTTGGGCGTCACCGGCGTTGCGCATGATGTAGTCGTCGGTGTGCGGGTCATTGGGCTTGCCGGAGAAGAGGCTCACCGCGAGGTCGAACGTCCCCCACCAGGCGTTGACCGGCGTCGAGCGGCCTCGGTAGGGGGCGCGCACCGCGGCCAGGACGAGGGCCGCCTGGGTCGCCATGGCGAAGTAGGTCGCCACGCTGGCCGGGTCGTAGGTGGCGTGCTCGCGGTCCTCGTCGAGGGGCGCGCTCCACGGGACCTCCTGGGGCCGCGGGTCGATGTGGACGGGTCCGACGAGCTGGTCGACGGCCGCCAGGAGCTCGCGGGTCACGTCGCCCACCGGGCGGTCGGGTGTGAGCGGGACCCGGTGCCTGCGGCCGTCGCTGTGCTCGGCCACCACGACGTGGTCGTGCAGGTCCAGAGCGACCACGAGCGAACCGGAGCCGTCGGGTGCGGGCAGCGGTGCCGTGTCCCACCCTCGGGCGGTGAGGCGGAGCGCGGCGTGCTGGAGCTGGGGCTCCGGCGGGGCCAGCACCACCGAGAGCTTGCCGAGCACCTGGGTGTGGGCGTGGAGGGTGTCACAGGTGGCGTGCCACTCCTCGTAGGCGAGCGTCGGCCAAGCGGGTGCCATGGCGTCACCTCCGAACACGAGATCTTCTGTCCGATGTACACGCCGCCTCCCGATGCTGTCCAGTCGGAGAGCTCGGTCGCGGCCTCGCGCCGACCTCGTAGCGCTGGCCCGAGCGACGTCGATCGGCACCGGCCGACGGCCAGCGCCAGTCGGTACGCTCACGGACGACCCGGTGCCCTGGACGGAGGCGACGATGGACCCGAACGTGCCGGAGGACGTGCGCCGGGAGGTGGCGGCCTGGCTCGCCGAGCATTTCGACCCCGAGCTACCGGTCCTCGGGTGGCGGGGCCTCCTCGCCGACTCGGGTTGGGGGGCGCCGGCGTGGCCCCTCGACTGGTACGGCCGGGGGCTGCCGGCCGACGTGGCCGGGGTGGTGGCCGAGGAGTTCGAGCGGGTGGGCGCGGTCGGGCCGTCGACGACGGGGGCCGGCGCCTGGCTCGTCGCCCCGACGATCCTCGTCCACGGCACCGACGAGCAGAAGCGACGCCACCTGCGGCCGATCCTCACCGGCGAGGACAAGTGGTGCCAGCTCTTCAGCGAGCCGGGGAACGGCTCGGACCTTGCCGGCCTCACGACGAGGGCCGAGCGCGACGGCGACGAGTGGGTGGTGAGCGGGCAGAAGGTGTGGACGACCGGCGCTCGCTTCGCCCGCTACGGGCTGCTCCTCGCCCGCACCGACTGGGACGTGCCGAAGCACCGCGGTATCACCTGCTTCGTCCTGCCCATGGGCCAGCCGGGCGTCGAGGTACGGCCGCTCCGCCAGATGAACGGTCACGCCTCGTTCAACGAGGTCTTCCTCGACGCGGCCCGGGTGCCCGCCGATCACCTCCTCGGTGACGTGCACGAGGGGTGGACCGTGGCCCGCACGACGCTCACGTTCGAGCGTGGGGCCGGCGCCGGGCCGGCCATCGGCGCCCGGCGCCCGAAGCCCGGTCGCACCGCCACCGAGGCGACCGAGGACGCCGAGGAGCTCGCCCGGTCGCTCCGCTGGTACCCGCAGCGGGCCGGCCGGGCCGACCTCGTCGTGCCCCAGGCCAAGGCGAGCGGTCGGGCCGTCGACCCCGTGGTGCGCGCCGCCGCGGCCGACGTGGTGGCCCACGAGCGCATGGCCCGGTGGAACGCGGAGCGGGCCCGGGTGGCCCTCGCCGGCGGCCGACCGCCCGGTCCCGAGGGCTCGCTCGGCAAGCTCGCGGCGTCGGACCTCGCCCGGCGCTGCGCGTCGACCCACGCCGAGATCGCCGGGGCCCACGGGATGCTCTCGGGCGAGGACGGACCGCTCGGGGGTCTCATCCCCGAGATCATCGTCTCGGTGCCCGGTCACTCGATCGCCGGGGGCACCGACGAGATCCAGCGCAACATCCTGGCCGAGCGGGTCCTCGACCTGCCCCGGGAGCACGCCGTCGACGAGGGCGTCGCGTTCTGTGAGGTGCGGACGAACGCTCCGGGGCGCCGGACGTGACCGAGAGGCGCTTCGGGGACGTGGGCGTCACCGAGGCGGCCGAGCACGTGGCCCTCGTCGAGATCCACCGTCCCCCGGACAACTACTTCGACGCCGCCCTGGTCGGCTCACTGGCCGAGGCCCTCGAGGACCTGGCGGCCGGCGACACCCGGGCGGTCGTCCTCGCCTCGGAGGGGAAGCACTTCTGCGCCGGGGCCAACTTCACCGCGCCCGGCGGCTCCCCGCTCACGACGGCCGACGACCTCTACGAGCAGGCGGTCCGGCTCTTCCGGACCGAGCTCCCGATCGTGGCCGCCGTGCAGGGGGCGGCCGTCGGTGGTGGTCTCGGGGTGGCGCTCGCCGCCGACTTCCGGGTGGCCGCCCCGGAGGCCCGCTTCGCCGCCAACTTCGCCCGGCTGGGCCTCCACCACGGTTTCGGGATCACGGTGACGCTGCCCCGGGTGGTCGGTCCCCAGCGGGCGGCCGAGCTGCTCTACACCGGGCGCCGGCTCGACGGCGAGGCGGCCCTCGCCATCGGGCTGTGCGACCGGGTGGCCCCGCTCGAGGGCCTGCGACAGGCGGCGCTCGAGCTGGCGGGCGAGATTGCCGCCTCGGCGCCGCTCGCCGTCCGGGCCATCCGGCGGACCATGCGCGGCGACCTGGCCGACCAGGTCCGGGTGGCCACGGCCCACGAGCGGGTCGAACAGCAGCAGCTGGCGGCGACGGCCGACTTCGCTGAAGGGGTGGCGGCCTCGGCCGGTCGTCGGCCGCCGAAATTCTCGGGCCGCTGACGACGGAGGAAGCGCCGGGCCCGGGAATCGATCAAGCGTTCGAGTGTTGACACGGTTGGTTGTGGCGGGTAGGTACGACCCTGGGGACGGCGGGCTGCATCCACGGAAGAACGACGCCGAGCACGTGAGACCGAAGAGCCGATGATCACCGGGTTGGTCCTCGCCCTTTGCGCGAGCATCTTCACCTCGACCGCTTCGATCACCCAGCGGTTCGCCGCTGCCCCGGCGCCGGGCGAGCTCGCCTTCAGCTGGCGGCTCTTCGTCTACCTGGCGAAGAAGCCCATCTGGTTCGCCGGGATCCTCTGCATGATCCTCGGCTTCGGCTTCCAGGTGGCCGCCCTCCGGGTGAGCAGCCTCAGCCTCGTCCAGCCGGTGATCGCCACCGAGCTCCTCTTCGTCTTCGGCTTCCTGGCCGTCCGCAGCCCCGGCCGGGTGCGCCGACGCGACTGGGTGGCCGCCTTCGGCATGGCCGCCGGCCTGGCCGTCTTCCTCGCCATCGCCTACCCGACCGGTGGGTCGCACCACGCCCCGCACTCCCTGTGGGAGATGGCGGCCCTCGGCGCCGCCGGCACGGTGGCCCTCTTCTGCGTCCTCGCCCGGGTGCCGCGTCGACCGGGCGTCCCCGCGTCACCGCCGCGTCAGGCCGCCCTCCTGGCGGTAGCGGCCGGGACCGCGTGGGGCCTCGTGGCCGCGGTGATCAAGGAGCTGAGCGGCCACCTGTCGGGCGGCGCCTACGGGATCTTCACCAACTGGTCGCCGTACGTGCTGCTCGGCGCCGGGGCCCTGGCCTTTTTCCTCACGTCCAACGCCTTCCAGGCCGGTCCGCTCGCCGCCTCCCAGCCGGGGCTCACGATCGTCGACCCCCTCGTGGCGAGCTTCCTCGGCGTCTTCTTGTTCCAAGAGAACCTCCGACACAGCCCGAGGGACGTCGTCGGCGAAGCCCTCGCCCTCCTCGTCCTCGTGGCGAGCGTCGTCTTGTTGAGCCGGAGCCAGCTCGTGCAGGGCGAGGCGGCCGAGCGTTTCGAGACCGCGCCACCGCCCGCGCCGGTCCCGACTCGATCCGGTGTCGGGCCTCAGCACCGCGAGGTCGTGGTCGACGGCGAAGCGCCCGAGGCGACCCGGTCGGGTGACGCGGGCGGGAACGACACCTCGGCGGCCAGCGGCGATCACCGTCGGGGCTGAGCCCCGCGCCACGCCACCTTCACCAGGGGCCGAGGGTCGGCGCCGGACCCCGCCCGAGCACCCACACCAAGAGCTCGGTCGGATCGGCCCGCTCGCCGAGGACCGCCAACTCCCTCGGCAGCCAGCGGACGACCAGCTCGGGCGGCCAGTCGGCCGGCGTGTAGCCCAGGCCGAGGTCGGCGTGGTGCACCTCCACCTCACGCCAGCGCGAGAAGAGGGTGGTGGCGGCCGGCCGTTCCTCACCGCTCACGTCCCTCGTCAACCGCCCCCAGGCGTCGTCGGGGAAAGCCCCGGCCACCTGGTCGAGTCGCGCCGCGCTCGTGGCCACGTCCTCTACCAGCTCGCCGGCCGGCCGACCCGCACCCGCCTCGATCTCCGCCGCCCGACCGGCCGGACCGCCCACGTACTGGTCGACCACCTCGCCCCGGGCCGCCCCCTCGAGGCGCCGCACCACACTGTCGCCGTTGCGGGCCAGGTGGGTGAGCACGTGGCCCACGCTCCACCCCGGCAGCAGGCTCGGCTGGCGGGCCGTGGCGTCGTCCAACCCGGCCAAGCGGCTGAGCAGCCGGGCGTGGGATCGCCGGCAGCCCTCGATCTCGGTCGTCGGTCGTTCGCTCACGTACCCCGGTCCCCGCTCCGGCGTCATCGTAGGGGCCGACGAAGTCTCAGCTGCCCGGCGGGCCGCCGATAATGGACCCCATGGGCGCGGCCTCCTCCGGTGGTGCCCCCCGACCCGCCGCACCGGCCCCGTCCGACCGGGGAGCACCCCGTCCGCCGCCCGGCGGGGAGGCCCGGCCGGCGCTCTCGCTCCACGCCTGGAACTCGCCCCCGGTGGTGGCGGTGGGCCTCGTGGCCGTGGCTATCGGGTTCGGCCAGTTCGGCGCGGTCGCCGCCCTCGGCGACGTGGCCAAGAGCTTCGGCCACATGACCCATGGCACGTCCTTTTCCGACCAGGCCGGTCTCTCGGGCACCATGCTCGGTATCGGCCTGGCCGTCCTGCGCCTCGCCTCGCTCGGTGGCCTGCCGTTGGCCGGCCTGGCCGACCGCTTCGGGCGGAGGTCGACCCTCGTGGCGTTCGCCGCGTTCGGCCTCCTCTTCACGGTGCTCGCCGCTCTCAGCCCTTCGTACTGGTGGTTCGTCGCCATCTTCGCCTTGGGCCGGCCGCTCCTCAGCGCCGGCAACGGCGTGGCCTCGGTCTCGGCAGCCGAGCTCACGCCGTCCTCGGACCGGACCAAGGCGGTGGCGATGATCGCCGCCGGCTACGGCGTGGGCGCCGGCATCACCGCGCTCATCCACAGTGCGGGCCACACCACGCTCGGCTTCCGGGGCGTCTTCGCCCTCGCCGCTGTGCCGCTCGTCCTGCTCCCGCTCGTGGCCCGACGGGTGCGCGAGCCCGAGCGCTACGAGGCGGTCACCGCGACCGAGCACCGCCCGCCTGTGCTCGGTCCGGTCGCCCGGCCGTTCCGCCGCCGGTTGCTCATCGTGGCCGCGGTGACCTTCGCCATCTCGATCATCACCGGGCCGGCCAACAGCTTCGTCTTCCTCTACGCCCAGAACGTGCGGCACCAGTCAGGCCTCGTCACCTCGGCCATGGTCGTGGCCGCCGGGTTCACCGGCCTCCTCGGCCTCCTGGCTGGCCGGGCGCTGGCCGACCGGCTGGGCCGACGCCCGGCGGTGGCCATCGCCATGGTCGGCCTGGCTTGCTTCGGCGTGCTCACCTACAGCGGGTCGACGCCCGGACTCCTCATCGGCTACGTGGCCGGCGTGCTCGCCGGGGGGGTGCTCGCCCCGGGCGCCGGGGCCCTCGTGAACGAGCTCTTCCCGACGGCCGTGCGGGCCTCGGTCTCGGGATGGACGGTGGCCGCCGGCGTGCTCGGTGCGGTGACCGGGCTCCTCGTCTTCGGGGCGCTGGCCGACGCCAACCCGGGCAACGCCGCCGGCTGGGCGGCGGCCATCACCTTCTTCCCGATGCTGCCGGCCGCAGCCCTCCTGGCGTTCCTGCCCGAGACGAAGGGTCTCGAGCCCGAGCAGCTGTGGGCCGAGCCTGGTGAGCCGCCGCCGACTCCGTCATGATGGGGAGGTGGACCGGACGCTGATCGAGCGGAACGGGGACCTCGCCCAACCGGCGGCCACCGACCGGGCCGACCGTTCGCTCGGCAGCCGGCGCTCCTTCCTCTCCATCGGGTCGGTGGGCTCGTTCATGTCGATCGGTTCGGTCGGGTCGTTCATGTCGATCGGTTCGGTCGGCTCCTTCATGTCCATCGGGTCGATCGGCGCCTCGCTCTCGATCGGGTCGATCGGCTCGTTCCTCTCCATCGGTTCCATCGGCTCGTTCCTGTCGGTCTTCTCCGTGTCGGCCGCCCGGGCCCGCTTCGCCGTCGGTACACCGGGTCGAGGGTTGGCTCCCGCGTCCCACGCCGAGGCTCCGGGGCACCGGGCACCGGTGGTGGCTGGACTCGGACCGGCGGTCGTCGAGGTCGTCGAGCGGCGGCTGGCCGACCCGGCCTTCAGGGCCCGCGTCCGTCACGTTCTCGGTGAGGAGCTGGAGCTCCTTCACGCCCGCACAACGTCGCAACGCCGCGTCCCGTAACGGTCGATCGCCGGGGGGTCATCCGGAGCTGGCGGCTCCCCGCGTGCCGATCCTCCCCCGGAGCTACGGCCGGGGCCGCCCGCTACGGTCCCTCGCCTCCGCTGGGCGTGCACGACCGCGGGTCCCACGGGGCCAACGGCTCCACGGACTGGCTGGGCTGGCTGAAGGTCCCGTTGGCGATCGACGGCGGTGTCGTGGTCGTGGTGGTCGGCGCCGGGGCGGTGCTCGCCGCGGTGCTCGCCGTTCCCCCGCGGCCCTTCGCCGGCTTCTTGGCGGCACCGGTCGGGGCCGCCGTCGAGCCAGTGGTTGCCGGGGGCGTCGCCACCGGCGGAGGGCTGACCGTGAAGTTGGTGCCGGTCGTCACGGTGACCTCGGCGCCGTCTGTGGTCGGGCCGAGCGCCATGACGACCGAGCCGGTGAGGCTGCGGGCGACTGCCTCCGCGGCCGCTTCGTCCACCGGCGTCTTGTGGGCGTAGGTGACGACCGTTTCGGCCTCTTCGCCGACCGGGGCCGTGTCACCGACGCCCAGCACCTTGAAGCCGAGCTGGCTGAGCGCCTGGCCGGTGGTCGTCGCCTGGTCCGTGACCCCGGAGCCGTTCAGCACGGACACGGTGACCGCCGAGCGCTTGGGCAACGGCGTGCCGTCCATCGTGTTCGTGGCCGCCGTGACCCCCAGGAACTGGTCGACGACCGACTGGTCGAGCGGCTGGTCGGGGAACTCGATGTCCCCGTAGTCACCGCCTTGGTAGACGTAGTCGCCGAACTGGTCGACGAGGACCGGCATGGTGAGCTGCGGCGAGCCGTCCACGTTCACCCCGTGGAACGTGAGCACGAGGTTCAGCATGTGCGTCGCCGACATCCCGTTGTCCACGGTCAGCTGGCCGGCCACCGCGCTCACGAGCTGGTTGTCGGTCACCGGGTTGGAGAGCCCCCGCTTGGCCACGGCCGCGGCGAGCACCCGGAGGAACTCGTGGTCGCGACGGATGCGGGCCAGGTCGCTTTGCGCCTCCTGGGGCCAGTACTGCGGGTAGGGGGTGGTGATGCCCGGGCCCTTGTACTGAAGGTGCCTGGCCCGCACGACCTGGAGCGCCTGGGTGCCGTTCAGGTGGAGGCAGCCGGTCGTCTGGATGTTCAGGCCCGAGTAGGCGTCGTAGACCGGTTCGGGGAAGTACATGTTGATGCCCCCGAGGGCGTCGACCACGCCGGCGAAGCTGTCGAAGTTGAGCTCCACGTAGTGCTGGATCGGGATCCCGAAGTCCTCCTCGATGGCCGCCACGAGCTGGCTCGGACCCTCGACCAGCGCGGCGTCGATCTTGTTGGCTCCGTCCGCCCGGGCGTTCGGCACGAACAGGTCGCGGGGGATCGAGAGGATCGAGACCCTGGGGCCGCCCAGCGCGTTGGCGTTCAGGTGGAGGATCATGACGACGTCGCTGTTGACGCCGGTCACCCCCTGGGAGCACAGGCCGTAGGCCGGGTTCTGGACCTTGAGGGCACAGCGCGAGGTGGAACCGACCATCAAGATGTTCTCGGTCCCGGCTTCGGCGCCGGCAATCGGGCTGTCGGTCAGGCCCTTCACGTTGACCCGGTGGATCTCGTGGTTCAGGTACCAGGCGTAGCCGCCGATGGCCCCGGCGACGAGCACGATCACGAGGGCGACGATGCCGAGGCTCCACTTGAGGGCCCGGTGCCGCTTGGGCGCGGCGTGGCGCCCGGAGCGTCGGCCCCCGCCGCCGCCTTTGGCTCCGTCCACCTCCCGGCCGAGGGCCAGCAGCCGCTCCTCGTTGGCGATCTTCGTGCCGCCGGCGCCGTTGCTCTCCGACTCGTTGGCGACGGCGGCGCTGCTCGGCGCCGCGGCGTCGGGCGCGTCGACCCGAACCTCCCCGGGTTCACCCTCGCCGGCGACCTGCGCGCCGAGCGCGCGAAGTCCATCTTCGTTTGGAAGCTTGCGCGCCATGCGAGACCAAACTATGTGACCCAGTTAAGACGACGGTAAGACCCCCGACGGGGGATGCACACGGCCCCTGACGTGGACTTCGAGGGCCTGGTGCGGCCCGGCTCAGAGCCGGCCGGCGAGCGCCCCGACGAGGAAGAGCAACCCGACGGCACTCATGAAGGCCGTGACCACCCAGCCGGCCAGGCGGAGCCGTCTCGAGATCGGGCGGTCGCCCATGACCGCATGGTCGCCGGCGAGGCTGACGAGGAGGACGAGGCCGACCGGTGTGCCGAGCCCGCCCGCCACGCTGGCCACGACGAGCATGCCGACGACCGAGACGTGGGCCAGGCTCACGGCCAGCGCGATGCCGATCGACACGACGAGCGCGCCGTAGAAGCCCGGCGCCGAGCCGATCCCCTCGGAGAGCCCCCGCCGCCACCCGAACTGCGCGCCGACGACGTAGGCGGTGCTGGCCATGAGGACCGGCAGGGCCACCAGGGCCGAGATGACGAGCCCGACGGCGAACAGGTCGGACGAGGCCGAGCCGGCGAGGGGACGCAGGGCCCGGGCGACGTCGGCGGCCGAGCTGACCGACTCGTGGTGAGCGCCGAGGGTGGCGGCGGAGGCCACGACCATGAGCCAGAGGACGAGCGCGGTGAACACCGAGCCGACGACGGCGCCGGCCCTGATGCGCCGGAGCTGCACGGCCGGGTGGTCGGGCCGCTCTTCCACGCCGCGGCCGACGGTCTCCCACACGTACACGTAGCTCGTGAGCGTCGTGCCGAGGAGGGCGACCACCCCCACGAGCTCGTCGCGGTGGAACGAGAGGCTGGGCACCAAGCTCCCCCGGAGGAGCCGGGGCCAGTCCGGGTGGGCCAGCAGGGCCGCCGCCCCGAAGGCGAGGAAGCCGACCAGGAGGTAGCGCACGACCCCGACCACGTGCCGGTAGCGGCCGACGACGAGGAGCGCACCGAGCGCCACACCCAGGGGCACGACGAACCACCGGGCGTCGACGCCGGTCAAGAGACCGAGACCGGCCGCGCCCGCCTGGAGGTCGGCCGCCGTCGTCACGACACTCACGACGACGACCGAGCACAGCAGCAGCCAGGCGACGCCCCGTCCGTAGCGCTCCTTCGTGAGCGTCTGCAGGTCGTTGCGGGCCACGGTGGCCAGCTGGGCTGCGATGGACTGGACGACGGCCAGGAGTGGCGCCACGAGGACGGCCACCCACGACAGGGCATAGCCGGTGTGCGCACCCACCGCCGCCGCGGTGCCGACGTTCGTCGGGTCGTTGTCGGAGAGCGAGGAGACGATCTCGGGCCCGACGCTCCGGACGAGATCCCGTGCCGAGCCGGGCCGGGTCGGCACGGGCGCGCCGGGCTTCTCGGTTCGGTGGTGGTCGGCCGTCATCAGCGGGCGAAGAAGTGCCAGCCGAGCCACATCCAGCCGAGGAGCACGGCGGCCCGCCACCACGGGCGGTGCACCACCCAGGAGGACACGGTGCCGAAGCGGGCGACGGGGTGGCCCCGGTCGAGCAGCCCGAGCAGCGTCAAGGCCACGAGTGCCGCGGCGAGCAGCGACCAGAGGGCCACGTCGAGGGAATGGGTCACCGCCGCACCAGGTGCCAGCCGAGGACCAACCAGGCGAGAACGCAGAGCGCCCGCGTGCCCTGGGACCGGGCGAGGTCGTCGTAGATGGAGCTCACCGTCAGGTGGGTCGAGCGGGGCCCGGCCACGAAGTTCCACAGCTCGAACGCCACGAGCGCGCCGACGACCACCAACCAGGGCACGAGGGTGGCGAACGGCGGCGGTTCGCTCACGGCGACCCGGTCGCAGAGGTGCGGGACGGTCGCGTCGCGGTGCGAGGCCTGCAACGCCACCACGGCCACGAGGCCGGCCAGCGCCAGGGCGGTCAGGAGGTCGGCCGGCCACGTGAACGGGGTGGTGCCGGCGGTGACCCAGCAGTAGCCGCCCACCCCTGCGGCGGCGACCGCGAGGAGGATGACGCGGCCCGGCCCACCTCGTCCCGGCGGGCTCACCCCTCGGTTGGCAGCGCCTGCTGGCCGTCGAGCATGTCGGCCATCACCGCCTTGATGAAGGCGTCGGCTTCGTCGGTCATGCCCCCGGCCACCCCTCCGTAGATGGCACCGGACCTCGGCGCCTCCTCGGCGTGCTTCTTGGCGTACTCGACCGCCTCAGCGAGGTCGTCGGCCCACGCCTCGGCCACGCCGGAGGCCGTCTGTGGTCGGGTGACCGCCATGTGGAGGGCGTTCGGGTATTGCTGGCCGTTCAACCGCCAGCCCCGGGTCCGGAGGAAGTCGTTCACGTGGTACACGTCGAACTCGTCGGAGGTGAAGCTGAAAAGGAAGGTCGGCCGGCCGAGCAGGCGGAGCTCGGGGTGCGAGCGCACCGCCCCCTGCATCGCCTCGGCCGTCTCGAAGATGCGACGGGCGTAGCGGCGGTAGCCCTCCCGACCGAGCTGGACCATGGCCGCCCAGGTGGCGGCCAGGAGGCCGCCCGAGCGGGACCCCTCGATGCCCGGCGAGCAGTACTTGCCGCCACTCCAGTCGGTGAGGAAGAAGTACTGGGCGTTGCGCAGCGCCTGGTCGGCGAAGCAGAGGACCGAGCTGCCCTTGAGCGCGTAGCCGTACTTGTGGGTGTCGGCCGAGATGCTGGTCACGCCCTCGATCCGGAAGTCGAAGACGGGGATGTCGTAGCCGAGCTCCTGGCCGAACGGGAGGATGAACCCGCCGAGGCAGCTGTCGACGTGCAGGCCCACCCCGCGACGCCGCGTCACCTCGGCCAGCTCCTCGATCGGGTCGATCGTCCCGTAGCCGTAGTTGCACGCCGAGCCGACGACCGCCACCGTCTCGTCGTCGACGTGGTCGTCGACCCAGCCCACGTCGACGAGCGTCGTCACCGGGTCCACCGGGGCCCGGCGCAGCTCCACCCCGAAGAGGTGACAGGCCTTGTCGAAGGCCGGATGGGCCGTCTCGGGCTTCACGAGGTTGGGTCGGCGCACGCCCCGGGTGGCCGCGGCGTGCTCGCGGTAGGCCAGCACGGCGTGGAGGATGCTCCCGGTGCCCCCGGTGGCGACGAGGCCGGCGGGCTGGCTCCCGCCCACGGCTCCGGCGTGCAGCAGGTCGAGGGTCATGGCGATGATCTCGGCCTCGAACTTCGTCGCACTCGGGCACATGTCGCGCTGCAGCACGTTCACGTGGCTGTAGAGGGCGAACGCCTGGTTGATGAAGCCGTAGTGCTCGTGGTCGCCGCAGTACATGGTCCCCGAGCACCGGCCCGTCTCCCAGAAGGTGTCCTCCTCGGTGGCCATGGTCGAGAGCGCCGCCAAGACCTCCTCGCGGGGCGTCCCGTGCTCGGGGAGGGTCCGGTGGACCGGGTAACGGTCCTCGTAGGGGAAGCTGCTCATGTTCGTGGCGCTCCTCGGCCGTGGCCGCCGGGCCGGTTCCCGGCGCCGACAGGGCCGTCGAGCCGGCCCGGGGCCCAACCCGACGACCGGACGGGAAAGGCCCGCGGGCCACTGTAGAGGTCGGGCGGGGGGCTCGACGGGAAGCCGCCCAACGCTCGTTTGCCCAGGTGGGCGGGGGGGATAGGTGTTTTTGTCTGCGGGCCGTGGAAGAATGCGACGCGGTGCCGGGGGAGGTGGCAATGCCGCAAGGGGCCGAGGGGGACGAGCCGATCCGAGTCCTCGTAGTCGAGGACCACGTCATGGTGGCCGAGGGGCTGCTCAGCCTGCTCGCGCTCGAACCGGGTATCGACCTCATCGGGCACGTGCCGACCATGACCGAGGCGCTGAGCGCCGTGCGCAACGACCCTCCGGACGTCGTCCTCATGGACTTCCGGCTCCCGGACGGCGATGGCGCCCAGGCCACCGAGCGGATCAAGAACGACCAGCCCGACGTGCGGGTCGTCATCCTCACGGGCACGTCCGACGACGCCGTGCTGTCCCGGGCCATCGAAGCGGGGTGTTCGGGGTTCCTCACGAAGGACCAGCCGATCGAAGACGTGGTGATGGCGATACGGGCGGCCGCCGCCGGCGAGGCGCTCATCGCCCCCGTCCACCTCAGCCGGCTCATGGCCCATCTGACGCAGCGTCCGTCGAGTCCGCACAACCTGAGCCCGCGTGAGCTCGAGGTGCTCCAGTTGCTGGCCGACGGGGCGAGCACGGACGAGATCGTGGCCCGGCTCGTGATCAGCCCGCACACGGCTCGCAACCACGTGCGCAACATCCTCTCGAAGATGGGGGTCCACTCGAAGCTCGAAGCCGTCTCGGTGGCGGCCCGCGAGGGAATCGTCGTCCTCGTCCCCCAGAGCCGCTAGTGCCGCATCAGGCAACGTTTGCGCGGTTCACCAGCTCACGTAGCATTTCGTCCTTGGCGTTGCGGTTGCGCCAAGCGATGTAGCGCCGGATCAAGAACGCCTGTGCCTCGTGGCTCTCGTGGTCGGTGCCGTCCAAGCAGAAGTAGAGCAGGGCGGTGAACTGAGCTTCGATCCGATTCAGCCAACTCGCGTAGTTCGGGGTGTAGGCCAGCTCGACGTTGTTGGCCTTGGCCCAGTCGCCGACTCGGGTGTCGTTCTTGGTCGACAGGTGGGGGTTGAATTGACGAGCACGATGGCGATCCGGACGCTCACCGGGTAGAGCGTCCGGATGTAGCGGCAGAAGGCGAGGAACTCGGTCCGGCCCTTCCTCGTCTTGATGTGGCCGTAGAGCTTGTCGGAGCCGAGGTCGAGGCCTCCAGCAGGTGTCGGACGCCGTGGGGCCGGGAGTAGGTGGCCCGCCGTCGGCGTCGGGGAGTCTTCCGGTCGGCTCCTTTGGTGTCGCGCTCGGCCCACTGGCGGCCGGGATGGGGTTGGAGATTGAGCGGCCCGAACTCGTCGAAGCAGATCACCACCTCGGGGTCGCCCCGCCCCGTGCTGCCTACGACGCCCGCTCCCAGACCGAATACGGCTCTCTGCTCATCTCCGACGACGCCATCGGCTTCCGGTCGGGACCGAACGCGACGAACCTCCAACCGCTGGTTGACGTGGCTTACGGTCGCTTCGGCTCCGATTCTTCAACCGCTGGATCAGGGTGACCTACGGATCGGAGAGCGACCCAGCCGTCGCGTACATCAAGGACGGCGGTTGGCGGCGCTGGCGGCCGATCCTCACGAGGTCGAACCGACCGATTCTTGAGGCCCTCCGTCAGCGGCTCTCGTAGGGGTGAACGTTGCCTGACGCGGCACTAGTGCCGCGACCGGCAACGTTCGGGGTGTTACACCCCGCGGCGATGCTGCCGGGGTGCCGAGGAAGCGGAACAGCAACAGCGTCCCCGTCGTCTACCGGACGGCCCGGGTCAGGCTGCGGGTTACCCCGGCCCAGGCGAGGCGCTGCTGGGCGATGCTGGTTGCCGGCGGCGACGTGTGGGCGGGGCTCATCGAGCTCAACCGTTACCGGTTCAAGAGAGGTGGCCGGCCGCTCCTCAACTACCAGGAGCTCTACCGGGAGGTGGCCGGCGTGCGGGTGGGCGAGCTCTCGGTGACCGCCCTGCGCTCGGTCGTCCGGCGCTACGCCGATGCCTGCATGGAGACGGCCAAGCGCAAGCGCCGGGGCGAGATCGCCCGCTACCCGAGACGGCGCCGGCGCCTGATGCCGCTGCGCTACTACGCCGGCACCTTCTGTCTCAAGGGCCACCGGGTGCGGCTCTCGACCGCCCGGGGGACCCCCGAGCTCTGCCTCCGCCTGGCCCGGGCCCTCCCCTGCCCCGAGGCCGACGTGCGCTCGGTGACCCTCCTCGCACACGTTGGCCGGCTCTGGCTCGACGTGACGGCCGAGGTGCCTATCGCCTCTCCCCCAGAAGAAGGGACCGTCGCCGGTGTGGACCTCGGCATCATCCACCCCTTCGCCGTCGCCGGTGGGAAGGAGGCCCTCCTCGTCTCAGGCCGAGCCATCCGGGCCGAAGAACGCCTCCACCTGGCCGACACCAAGGCCCGGCAGAAGAGGTTGGCCCCGAAGACCCCCCGACGGGGCCAGCGGGGCTCGAGGCGCTGGCGCAAGCTCCGAGCCGCCCAACGCCGGGCCGAGGCGAAGCACCGTCGCCGGGTGCATCAGATGCAGCACCAGGCGGCCAAGACCCTCGTCGAGCGGGCGAGGGGTGTTGGCGTCGCCACTCTGGTGGTCGGCGACCTGCGAGGCATCACCGGCCAGCGGGCCGGCCGGGTCCAGAACCGCCGGGTGGGCACCGCCTGGCGGCGCACCCATCTCCTCGGGGCACTCGGCGACAAGGCCGAGGTGGCCGGGATCACCCTTGTCCTCGTCGACGAACGGGGGACCTCGTCGACCTGTCCGCAGTGCCACCAGCACACCCCCAAACCCAAGGGCCGACAGTTCAGCTGTCCGCACTGCGGGCACACGGAGCACCGCGACATCGTGGGCGCCCGCAACATCGCCGCCCGAGGCGGCGGATCTGCGACGGCACCGGCCGTCGTCACGCACCGCCGAGCCGGCTCCCCGCCGGCCCGACGTGACCGGCGTCGTCACCTGATGGACGTGCACCGGTCCTGCCCGGCACCGGGCCGCCCTCGACCCGAGGGAGTCGCTCGCCGTGCTGCCGTCTCTGACCAAGAGACGGTTGCCGCCTTCACCGGCCGACGGCGAGGATCAGGCAACCGTGCAAACGTTGTCTGAAGGGGCACTAGTTCCTCACCGGTCGGCGCGCCAGCGCCTCACGACTCAACTCGTTTCGTCGGTCACGTCTTCGAGCGGCAGCCAGACCTCGAGCGTCACGCCTGAGACCGGCGCACCGCTGAGGCGGAGCGTCCCCCCGATCACCTCGGCCTCGTCCTGCATCGCCGTGAGGCCCTCTCCCGCCCGCCGCTTGGCCGAGGAGACGAATATCGCCCCGTCGTCTTGGATGCGGAGCACCACGCCGTCGTCGCGCCCCTCGAGCGTGAGCGAGACCCAGTTGGCGGCCCCTTGGGCGGCGATCTGGCGGATGGCCTCGCGGCCGATGCGGAAGAGGACCGACCGCAGGGCCTCTGGCGGCTCGAAGCCGAGGAGGTCGCGGCTGCGCCAACGTATGTCGCGCTGGCGGAACTGCCGGTTGGCCAGGTCGTCGAGCGAGGCCACGAGGCCCCGGACGTCGAGCGCCGGGGGACGCAGCTCGAAGAGCAGCTCACGGAGCCGGCCCGTGACGTCGGTCAGGGTCTTTTCGGCCTGCCGGAGTATCTCGATGGCCTCGGGCTCGTCCACGTGGCGGCGGAGGAGCTGGAGGCGGAGGCTGAGCGCCGAGAGCACCTGGATGGAGTCGTCGTGGATCTCGCCCGCGATGTGGATCCGCTCTTCCTCGCGGGCCTGGGTGAGCCGGGTCAACGTCCGGCTTCGGGCTTCGTCGTCGGGTACCGGCGGGGCAACGGGAGGCGGCGGATCCTCGGGGCCGTCCTTGGTCGGGGCCGCCTCCACGACGTCGTCGGGTCGAGCGGTCGCCGGAGAGCGAGGGCGGCGCGGCTTGGACCGGCCGGTCGCCGGAGGGTCGGCGCCGAGCTCGTCGGTCACAGCGGGCGGGGCGGCCAAGAGGGTCGGCCCGGGGGGTCGGGGGATCTCATCCGAGCGCGCCGGGCCGCTCACGAGCGCGACGACAGGACTGCCCTCGGGCGGGTCGCCCGTGGGGGACGCATAGGTCCATTGTCGGCGGTGGCGGGGCAGGGCCTCAGACACAGACGGGGGGGTTTGCCTGATCAATTTGGACTATTTGTCCCCCGCCCGGACTGGTCCCCTGCCCATTCGCCAGGAGCGATCGGGCTACCGGCTGGCCGCGGTGGCCGGGACCCCGACGCTCAGACGGGCCCGGACGGGTCGGTGGTCCGAGCCGGCGGGCCCGAGGACCTCGGCCCCGAGGCAGCGGACGTCACCGTGGATGAGGATGTGGTCGACCTGGCTGTGCGGGCGCCAGGCCGGCCAGCTCCTACCCCGGACGGCCCGACGCCAGCCCGGCAGGGAGACGGCCACCGGGGGTCCCCACAGGTTCATGTCGCCGGCCACCACCGCCGGCCGGTCGCCCGCCAGCCCGGGGAGCGCCCGGCGGAGCGCCGCGAAGTGGCGGAGCGAGCCGTTCGTGAGATGGGCCATGTGCACCCCGACGACGACGAGCTCGCCGCCGCCGGCGGCGAGGTGCACCACGAGGGCGGCCCGCCGAACCCGGTCACCGGGGAGATGACCGAGATCGACGACCTCGCGGGCCCGCAAGGGCAGGCGGGTGAGCAGCGCCAGCTCGAGCTGCCCGGGCTGGGCCTCGGAGAAGCGCTCCGACGCGGCGACGCGGTCGGGGAGGGGTCGTTCGCTGTCGAGGTAGAGGGCGTGGCCCACGCCGCGCCAGTCGAAGCGCCGCATCCAGCGGTCGTTGGCCGCCGGGTTCGGCGCGCCGAGACGGCCACCCCCGAGAGCCTTCGTGACGACGTCGTAGCCCAGCTGGCCCCCGACGCGCTCGGCCAGACCCGGGCCGCCGTGCGGGGCCCACGACTCCTGCAGCACGACGACGTCGGCGCCGAGTGAGCGCACCGATGCCACGACGTCGTAGGGGCGTCCCCAGCCGTCGACGCCGGCGTGGGCGTTGAAGCTCGCCACCACCACCTCGACCCGCTCGTCGCCCACGGGTTGGTCAACCTACCGGGTGACCGGCCGGGGGTCCGACAGGCGGCCGGTAACATGCGTCGGGTGATGGAGCGGGCGCCCTACCTGAACGCCCGGCTGCAGGGCTTCGCTACCACCATCTTCGACGAGATGTCGTCGCTCGCCCTGGCCACCGGCGCGATTAACCTCGGACAGGGGTTCCCCGACACCGACGGCCCGACCGACGTGGCCGAGGCGGCGGTGGCGGCCATCCGGGCCGGGCACAACCAGTACGCGCCGGGGCTCGGCGTCCCGGCCCTGCGGGAGGCGGTGAGCGAGCACCAGCGGGCCTGCTACGGGCTCGAGTACGACCCCGCGACCGAGGTGCTCGTCACCGCGGGGGCCACCGAGGCCCTGGCCGCCGCCCTCCTCTCCCTCTGCGAGGTGGGCGACGAGGTCCTCGTGTTCGACCCCGCCTATGACGCCTACGGCGCGGTGGCCGCCATGGCGGGGGCGAGGCGGCGCAGCGTCACCCTCCAACCGCCGGACTGGCACTTCTCGGCCGAGGACCTCGAGGCCGCGGTCACGGCCCGCACCCGGCTCGTCCTGCTCAACTCCCCGCACAACCCGACGGGGAAGGTCATGAGCGGAGACGAGCTCGAGCTCGTGGCCCGGTGCTGCACGGAGCACGACCTCGTGGCGGTGACCGACGAGGTCTACGAGCACCTGGTCTTCGACGGGTCCCACGTCCCGTTGGCGTCGCTCCCGGGCATGCGCGAGCGCACGCTCACGATCTCGTCGTCGGGGAAGACGTTCGGCTTCACGGGTTGGAAGGTGGGTTGGGCCTGCGGCCCCGCCCCCCTCGTCCATGCCGTGCGGACAGCCAAGCAGTTCCTCACGTACGCCAACGCCACACCCTTCCAGCACGCCGTGGCCGAGGCCCTCGCCGCGGGGACCAAGTACTTCGACCAGGCGGCCATCGAGCTCCGGGCCCGCCGGGACCAGCTCTGCGACGGGCTGGCGGCGCTGGGCTTCGTCGTCTTCCGCCCGGCCGCCACCTACTTCACGGTGGCCGACATCACGCCGCTCGGCTTCGACGACGGCCTCGACTTCTGCCGGCGGCTCCCCGAGCGCTGCGGGGTGGTGGCCGTCCCGCTGTCGGCCTTCTACGAGGACCCGGCGGGGGGAGCGCCCCTGGTGCGGTTCGCCTTCTGCAAGCGGCCGGAGGTGCTCGACGCCGCCCTCGAGCGCCTCGGCGCACTGGGCTGAGCCGTGCCCGTCCCGATCACCTGGGTCGACGCCTTCGCCGACGGCCCGCTCACCGGCAACCCGGCGGCCGTCTGCCTGCTGGAGGCGGAGGCGGAGGCGGGCTGGATGCAGCGCCTGGCGACCGAGCTCGCCATCTCCGAGACCGCCTTCGTCCGGGGCCTCGGCGACACGTTCTCCCTCCGGTGGTTCGCGCCTTCGGCCGAGGTCGAGATCTGCGGGCACGCCACGCTCGCCGCCGCCCACGTCATGCGGGCCGAGGGGTGGGCCGACGACGGGGGCACCGTGCGCTTCACCACGATGAGCGGTGAGCTCTCCGCCCGGCTCGACGGGGAGCGGATCGAGCTCGACTTCCCGGCCGACCCCCTTGCACCGTGCGAAGCGCTGCCGCCCGTCGGGGCCCCCGAAAGGAGCGTGATCGGGACGATGCGCAGCAACGGCTTCGTCGTGCTGGAGCTGGCCGACGAGGCAGCCGTCCGGGCGATGCAACCGGACCTGGCGGCCATCGTCGAGCTAGAGGACAGCATCCTCCTCGTGACCGCGCCCGGTGGCGACTCGGGCGCCGACTACGTCCTCCGCACGTTCGCGCCGCGGATCGGGATCGACGAGGATCCGGTCACCGGGTCGGCGCAGTGCGCCCTCGGTCCCTTGTGGGCCGAGCGCGCCCGTCGGGACGTGCTCACCGCGGTGCAGGTGAGCCAGCGCGGTGGCCGGCTCTGGGTCGGCGTCGACGGGGACCGGGTCCACATCGCCGGCCGGGCGACCTCGGTGCTCCGGGGCGAGGTCCTCGTCTGAACGGGGCCGTCCGTCCGGTCGCCCGGCGGCGTGAAACGCCGATCGCCGGCGAACCGTTCTGTGCTAGGGATGCGGACGTGGAAGCGACGCCGGTGACGAGCCCGGCCTTCCCCGCGTCGGAGCTCGTCGAGATCGTGACCGGCCACGTCCCCGGCGACGGCCGCGAGGCCTCGTCGAAGGAACGGTTCTTGGTCGAGCTCGGACGGCTGCCCGACCCCTGCGACGAGACGGCGGACCCGGTCCACGTCACCGCCTCGGCCGTGGTCGTCGGCCGCCGGGGCACCGTCATGCTGCTCCACCGCCGGCTCGGGCGCTGGATGCAGCCGGGGGGCCACCTGAACCCCGGGGAGGCCCCCTGGAACGCCGCCCTGCGCGAGGCGGGCGAGGAGACCGGGCTCCCGGTCGGCCACCCCCCGGGCGGTCCGCTCCTGCTCGGCCTGGACGTGCACGACGCGGCCCTCGGCCACACGCACCTCGACCTGCGCTACCTCCTCGTCGGGACCGACACCGACCCGGCCCCCGGCCCGGGCGAGAGCCCCGCCGTCCGGTGGTGCAGCTTCGACGAGGCCGCCGAGCTAGCCGACCAGGCCTTGGCCGGGTCGCTCGCCTCGGCCCGCCGCCTGTGGTCCGAGCAGGGGGCGAGCTGGCTGCTCGAGGCCGCGCCCGAGGCGAGGTGACCGTCGGTGGCGGTTGAGACGCAGAGCACCGCCGGCAACGGTCCGTTCGAGTCGCTGCTCCGGGTGCAGGACCTCGACACCGGCATCGCCCAGCTCCGCTATCGCCGGGCCAACCTGCCCGAGCGGCTGCAGCTGGCCGAGGCCCACCAGAAGCTGGCCGAGCTCGAGCAGCGCTCGCTCAGCCTCTCGGGCGGCCGCAAGCAGCTCTTCGAGCGCCAGGTCGAGCTCGAGAACCAGGCCGAGGCGACCGGGGAGCGCCGGCGGACGCTCGAGGACCACCTCTACGGCAGTCGGGGCGGGGCGGCGCGGGACCTCCAGGCCATGCAGGAGGAGGTGGCCCACCTCCAGCAGCGCCAGTCGCTGCTCGAGGAACAGGCCCTGGCGGTCATGGAGGAGCAGGAGCCGATCGACGCCGAGCTCGCCTCGATGGTGCTCGTGCGGGCCGAGCTGCTCGACGCGGTGGCCATGTTCGGGGCGGCGGTGGCCGCGGCGGAGGTGTCGATGGACACCGAGATCAGCGCCCTCGAGATGACCCGCAAGATGGAGGTGTCGGGGGTCCCGCCCGACCTCGTCAGGCTCTACGAGACGCTGCGCGAGCGCCTCGGTGGCGTCGGCGCGGCTCGGCTCGTAGGCAAGCGGTGCTCGGGCTGTCACCTCGAGCTCGCGGCGGTCGAGGTCGACCGCATCCGTCACATTCAGCCGGGGACCGTCATCACCTGCGAGCAGTGCGGGCGCATCCTCGTGCCGCCAGCCCACGGGTGAGCGGCGGCCGCGGCACACGGTCGACGGGCCGCCCGCGGCGACGGTGCTGATCCTTGTACGGCACGGCGAGTCGACCGGCAACGCCTCCCGGCGCCTCGTCGGGCGCCTGGACCTGCCGCTGACCGAGCGCGGCGAACGCGAGGCGACCGCGCTGCACGGCGTCCTCGGCGACGTGGCCCGGGTGGTGTCGAGCCCGCTCGTGCGGGCCCGCCAGACCGCGGCGGCCCTCGCCCCCGGCCTCACGGTCGAGGTGGACGACCGCTGGATCGAGATGGACTACGGCGAGCACGACGGTGAGGTGTTGGCCGACGTGCCGCTCGACGTCTGGCGCCGCTGGCGGAGCGATCCGCAGTTCGCGGCGGCGGGCGGCGAGTCGCTCGACGCGGTGGTGGAGCGTGTCGCCGCGGCGTGCGAGGAGCTCTTCGTCGGCCCCGACGGCGAGGCCCGCAGCGACGACCGCCACGTGGTGGTGGTGAGCCACGTGACCCCGATCAAAGCGGCCGTGGTCTGGGCCCTCGGGGCTGGTCCCGCGGCGGTCTGGCGCCTCTACCTCGCCACGGGATCGGTGACCCGCCTCGGCTGGCGGGGGGAGCCGGTGGTCCATTCCTTCAATGAGGTCGGCCGCGCCGCCTCCGCCTGACGTCGACCCATGGTGCGCTTCCCAGCCCCGTCCCAGAAACCGCCGGCCGACCAGCGTTCTTCGTAGGCTGGCCCAGTCCGAACGGAGTGGAGCGGCCTGGCCATGCTGGACATCCACCTTCTCAACGAGCAGCGGATCGGTGGCGGCCCGGAGGTCCCCGGTCGGGCCTTCTCGTCCCGGTCCCTGGCGCTCTTGGCCTATCTCGTCCTCCACGCGGAGGCGCCCCAGCCGCGCCAGCACCTGGCCGCCGTCTTCTGGCCCGACTCCAGCGAGGCACAGGCCCGCACGAACCTCCGCCGCGAGCTGCACCATCTGCGGAGCCTGCTCGGCGAGGAGCCGTCGCTTCGGGTCGAGTCGAGCGCCTTGAGCTGGCACGACTGCCCGTCGTGTCGGGTCGACGTCCGCGTGTTCGAACAGGAATGGGCGCGGGCGTGCGCATCGAGAGCGGCCGGGGACGACGAGGGATTCCTGGCCCACGCCGAGTCGGCCATCGCCGAGTACCGCGGGGAGCTGCTGCCCGGCTCCTACGAGGAGTGGGTGCTCGAGGGGCGCCGCCCCCTGTTGCGCAAGTGCGTCGACCTGTGCGACGGCGTCGTGCGCCTCCACACCGAAGCGGGCAACCTCGCCCGGGCGATCGACGTCGCCCACCGACGGGTGCAGCTGGCGCCCCTCGAAGAGATGGGGTACCGGACGCTCATGGCCCTCCAAGCCGAGTCCGGGGACCGGGCGGCGGCCGTGAGCACCTACCACCGCTGTGCTGACGTCTTGGAGCGAGAGCTCGGCGTCACCCCGGACGCCGAGACGATCGCCTTCGTCGATCGGCTGCTCGACCGACGGACCGGTGTCGCAGCGTCTGGCTCCCTCCTGAGCGCACGACCGGGGCCGCAGACCGCCACCACGTCGGGCTTCGTGGGCCGGGACCGCGAGCTCGAGCTCGTCGTCGGTGCGTGGCGGGCCGCCGTCGACGGGGCGAGCGGCTTGCTCGTGGTCTCCGGCGAGCCCGGCGTGGGGAAGAGCCGGCTCGTCGGCGAGCTGGCGGCTCTGGCGAGCGCGGAGGGCGCGGCCGTCGCCGCGACCCGGTGTTTCGGTCAGTCCCGACGGCTGGCGCTCGCCCCGGTCGCGGAGTGGCTGCGGAGCCCGGCCCTCGAGCCGGCCGTCGCCGCGCTGGACGCGGTGTGGCGGGGCGAGGTGGCCCGCCTCGTGCCCTCGGCCGGCAGTCGGGGTGACCCGGTCGAACCGCTCGACCGGCTGGACGTCGTGCGGGAGGGGCTGCCGGCCACCGCCTGGCAGCAGCACCGGTTCTTCGAGGGGCTCGTCCGCGCCGTCCTCGGTGCCGGCCGGCCGACGCTGCTCGTGCTGGACGATCTGCAGTGGTGCGACCAGGAGACGGTGGCGTGGCTCGTCTTCGCCCTGGGACTGGCCAAGGAAGCGCCCCTCCTGATCGCGGCGACCGCCCGGCGCGACGACCTCGAGGAGAACCGGGAGGTGGCCACGACGCTCCGCGGGTTGCGGTCGGCCGGGCTGGTCCAAGAGGTCGAGCTCTCCCCGCTCGACGCCGGGAGCACGAGCGCACTGGCTGGGGCCGTGCTCGGCCGGGACCTCGCCTCGGACGAGGACGAGCTCCTCCAAGCGGCGACGGGCGGCTACCCGCTCTTCGTCGTCGAGGCCGCCCGGAGCCTCCGCGAGACCGCCGACTCGTGGGACCCGACGCCAGCCGCCGACCTCCAGTCGGTCCTCCGGCAACGCCTCGCCCAGGCCTCCCCGGAGGCCCGTGAGGTGGCCGGACTCGCCGCGGCGATTGGCCGGGACTTCCGCCTCGACGTGCTCAGTCAAGCGGCCGAGGTCGACAACGACACCTTGGTGCAAGCGGTCGACGAGCTCTGGCGGCTGCGCATCCTCCGGGAACGACGGAGCAGTTACGACTTCTCGCACGACCTCCTGCGCGAGGTGGCCTACGCGGAGATCAGCCCGGCGCGCCGCTGGCTCCTGCACCGACGCATCGCCCAGAGCCTCGAGGCGGTCCATGCGGACAACGTCGACGTCGTGGCGGTCCAGCTCGCCGAGCAGTACGACCGGGGTGGCCAGGAGGGCCGGGCCTTCCTCTACTACCGCAAGGCGGCGGCGCTGGCGGAGTCGCTCTTCGCCCACGCCGAGGCGGTCCGACTCCACCAACGCAGCCTGGAGCTCCTGGAGCGGCTCCCCGGTGGGCGTGACCGCGACGCCCTCGAGCTCGAGGTCCTCCAGGCCATGTCTGCCCCGTTGAACGCCGTCGACGGCTACTCCTCGCCCCGGATGCAGTCCCAGGTCGAGCGGATCGCCCTGCTCGCCGAGGGGCTGGGCCAGACCTCGGTGCTCGTACGGAGTCTCGTGGGGCTGTTCGGCGTCTACTTCGTGCAGGGCAAGGTGGGGCTGGCCTACGAGGTGGCGAAGCGTTCCCTCGCCCTGGCCGGCGACGTCCCCGAGCTGGCGGCGCAGGCCCATTTCGCCGTGGCCGGCACGTCGCTCAGCCTCGGGATGCTGGCGTCGGCGGCGGCGCACTTCGATCTCGTGCTGGAGCCGTCAGCCGAGACGGTCTCGCTCATGATCGGGACCCGGCTCGACGTGCACTCCCAGGGTTGGGCGGCGCATGCCCACTGGCTCCTCGGTGACGAACACGAGGCCGTCTGCCGGTCCGACGACGCCCTGCGGCGGGCGCGCGCCGCCGTCCATCCCTACAGCTTGGCGGTCGCCCTCGGCTACCAGGCGATCACCGACCAGCTCCGTGGGGACATGGCGTCGCTCCCGTCGACCACGGCCGAGCTGCGCGAGCTCTGCCAGCGCAACGAATTCGCCTACTACGGAGAGTGGGGGCTGATCCTCGGGGGCTGGGCGGAGGGCGGAGAGGCGGGCCTCGACCACATCCGCCTCGGCATCCGACAGCTCCGGTCCCACGGGGCCTACGCCCGCATGCCCTACTGGCTGTCCCTCCTCTCGGTCGTCCTGGAAGGTCTCGGGCGCACCGAGGAGGCCATCGCCGCGCTGGACGGCGCGGTGGCCGCGGCCGAGCAGCGCGACGACCAGTGGTGGCTGCCCGAGGTCCTGCGGCTCCGGGCGGCCATCTCGTCGGGGCCGGCGGCCGGGGGCCTCCTCGACCGGGCGCTCGACCTCGCCCGGGCCCACGGGAGCCGCACCATCGAGGCGAGGTGCCTGGCCGACCAGGCGGCGCGGCGTTCGGCGAGCACCGGCAAGGTCCCCTCCTGAGGCGAACGCTCTGCGAACGCCCTCTTCGTAGGGTCGTGAGGCAGGCCGGGCGGCGAGCGACCGGCGAGCGAGGTGAGGAGGAGCCATGTCGTCCACGACCACCACGTCCGAGCACCAGCAGGGGTCGGCCCCGTACGGGAAGCTCTCGGCCGAGCTGGAGGGCACGCTCGTGTTGCCGGCCGACGCCGAGTACGACGAGCGGCGGGCCGTCTACAACGGCATGATCGACCGGCGTCCGGCGGCCATCGCCCGTTGCGCCGGCCCGGCCGACGCGGCGGCCTGCGTCCGTTTCGCCGCCGAACACGGCGTCGCCGTCTCGGTGCGCGGCGGTGGCCACAACGCGGCCGGCCTCGGTGTCGCCGACGACGCCCTGGTCATCGACCTCTCGGCCATGCGCGGCGTGACCGTCGACCCGGCCAAGCGGACCGTGCGCGTGGACGGCGGGTGCACCTGGCACGACGTCGATGCGGCGACGGCGGAGCACGGGCTGGCCACGCCGTCCGGCTTCTTGTCCACGACCGGGGTGGGGGGCCTCACCCTCGGCGGCGGCATCGGCTACCTGACCCGCCGTTTCGGCCTGACCATCGACAACCTCCTCGCCGCCGACGTGGTCCTGGCCGACGGCTCCCAGGTGAAGGCGGACGGGGACGCCCACGCCGACCTCTTCTGGGCCCTCCGCGGCGGCGGCGGGAACTTCGGCGTGGTGACGTCCTTCGAGTTCGCCTGCCACCCCATCGGCGAGGGGGGTGTCGTCATCGCCGGTCCGGTCCTCTACGACCTGGAGGACGCGCCGGCCGTCATGCGGTGGTACCGCGAGCTGCTCCCGGCCCTCCCCGAGGAGCTGAGCGGCTGGTTGGGCCTGCTCACCGTCCCGCCGGCGCCGCCGTTCCCCGAGGACCTGTGGGGTCGCCTCGCCTGCGGCATCGTCTGGTGCTACACGGGCCCCCACGACCGGGCCGACGACGTGCTCGCCCCGATCCGCTCGTTCGGCAACCCGCTCGTGGTCGGGCTGCACGAGGTGCCGTTCCCGGGGCTCCAGAGCGTCTTCGACCCCCTCTATCCGACGGGGCTGCAGTGGTACTGGCGGGCTGACTTCTTCCAGGACATCACCGACGAGGCCATCGACGTGCACCTGAAGTACGGGCGACGCCTGCCGACCGGCCACTCCACGATGCACCTGTACCCGATCGACGGCGCGGCCGCCCGCGTCGCCGACGACGCCACGGCCTTCGCCTACCGCGACGGCGGCTGGGCCGGCGTGATCGTCGGAGTCGACCCTGACCCGAAGAACGCCCCGCTGATCACCGAGTGGGCCAAGGCCTACTGGGAGGAGCTGCACCCGACGTCAGCCGGGGGCGCGTACGTCAACTTCATGATGGACGAGGGCAGCGACCGCGTCCGTGCCTCCTACCGGGGGAACTTCGACCGGCTCACCCACGTGAAGCAGCGCTACGACCCCGAGAACTTCTTCCACATCAACCAGAACATCCCACCGGCCGGCGCCGACTAGGGACGGCTCAGCGGGCCCCGCCGCCTTGCGGTCCGCCGCCCGGCTGGCCGCCCGGTTGACCACCTGGCGCCTGCTGTCGACCACCCGGACGCTCACCCCCCGGTGGGGTGCCACCTGAGCTCCCCGTCGGCGGCCGGCCGCCGGGCCCGCCCCCGCCGGGGGCGGTTCCGCCCGACGTCCCTGTCGGCGGGGAACCACTGCCCCTGGTCGGTGCCGGGACGCTCGTGCCCGTCACCCCCGAGCCCGTCCCTCCCGACGCCCCGCGGTTGGGCGGGGCGCCGGTGCCACCGGCGCCGGTCCCCGCAGGTGGCTGTCCCGTCGTGGCGCGGGTCGGGGGCGTCGTGCCCTGCGTGCGCGTGCCCGCCGGTCCTCCGCCGACCGCCCGATGCGGCGGGGGGCCGGGCAGCGCCGGCAGGGCGTGGCACACCGCCGGCGGGCCGGCGCCCTGGGATCCCGAGAGGTGGTCGCAGGCCTGGTCCAGGAGCTGCTTCGGCTGGGTGCCCAGTTGAGCCCGCTGGTCCGGCGGCACGCGGTTGATCCGGTCGACGAGGACCTCGACGTCGTGCGCCGTCGTGGCCGACGACGAGTTGGAGCGGAGTGCCTGGGAGAGCTTCTCGCTCGCCAGCTGCACATCGGAGAGCTTGGTGTTGCGCGAGTTGCCGCCGACGACGGCGAGGGTGATCACGAAGACGAAGACGGCGGCGGCCGCGGCGACGCTCGACCAACCGAGACGGCGACGACGGGTGGCGGCGCGGAGCACGACGATGTCGGCGCCCCGGTCGTCACCGCCACCGGCCAGGGCGGCGTGCAGCGCGGCCAGACCCTCGGGCGTGGGCTCGCTGACCGTCGGGGCGAGGGCCTCCCCCAGGAGGTCGAGCAGCCGGTCGTCGGATATCGGCGTGGCGCTAGGCATCGTGCGCCTCCAACAGCTGGCGCAGTCGGGCGAGGGCACGTGACTGCGCGGTGCGGACCGCGCCGGCCCGCTTGTGCAAGACCTCCGCGGTGGCCTCGGCCGAGAGACCTCCCACCACCCGCAGGAGGAGGAGCTCTTGGTCGCGGTCGTCGAGCCGGGCGAAGGCCGCCCGCACCGCGGCGTGGTCGTCGTCGAGGATGAGCCCGTCGGCCACCGCGTCGAGTGGCTGGCCGACCTCGGCCGAGTAGCGCTGGCCGACGAGCACCTCGGTCGGCCGGCGGACGGCCCGCCGGTGATGGTCGAGGGCGACATGGCGGGCGATGCCGAAGACCCAGCCGTCGAAGCCGGCGGGGCCGAATTGGAAACGGTGCAAGCTGGCCACGGCCCGGCTCATCGTCTCGGCGACGGCGTCCTCGGCCTGGTCGTGCCCGACGCGACGCGACAGGTAGGCATGCAGTTTCGGATACACCTCACGGTAGAGCGCCTCCCAGGCGGCACCGTCCCCCCGGCGCGCCGCCTCGACGACGTCCTTCTGCGTTCCCCTCACCCTCTTCCTCTTGTACTACATCGCACGGGGAGGCCCGGTGTCACAGTCAATTTGTGTCAGTGGCGACCAGATCCCTCTCGATCGCCGATTCCCTGTAACGACCTGCCGACTCGGCCGATGTAGGTGGTGACGGAGGCCCGCCGCCTGCGGGGCGGCGGTCGAGAGGAGGGGTCGACATGGGCGGAGCATCGACGGGCAACCATCGACGGGGGCGGACCGGCCCCGGGTCACGGGTACGGCCGTGGCTGTACGCCCTCGGGGGCGGCGTCGCCACGGCGGCCGTCGTCGTCGGTCTGGCGGGAGCCGCCGGGATGGCCGCCTCGGCCAGCAGCTCGAGCTCGACGTCGCCACCCGGGGGCGGCTCGCAGCAGGTCCCGCCGCAGGGGCTGGGCGGGACGGTCACCGCCGTGGCCAGCGGGAGCTTCACGCTCTCGACCCCGCGTGGGACGGTCACCGTCGGGACCACCGCCTCGACCACCTACTCGGAGCCCGGGACCGACGGGCAGCCGACCGGCGTGGCCGTCGGCGAGCACGTGGCCGTCCGGCCGGTGTCGTCCGGCGCCTCGTCGGAGGCGCCGAGCGCGCCGGTGGCCCAGTCCGTGGCCATCCTGCTCGACCGGGTCGGCGGGACCGTCGTGTCCGTGAGCGGCTCGGTGATCACCGTCGTCGATCCGCAGGGCAACGACCACGAGATCGCCGTCAGCTCCTCGACCACCTTCGCCGAGGGCCAGACGTCGGTCAGCCTCTCGGCCGTCGTCGCCGGCGGACGGCTGGTGGCGCTGGGCGAGCCCGACGCCACGACGTCGTCGCTCCTCGACGCGGTGGCGGTGCACCTGGCGCCGGCCCCGCCGTCGGGCGGCTCGGCGGGGACCGGTGGCGGGACGTCCGGGGCGTCAGGGTCCTCGGGACCCTCCGGCCCGCCGTCCGGTTCGTCGGGCACGGGGACGACCTCGGCCGGTGCGGGCACGGGCACCTCCGGCACGACGGGGAGCGGTGACGGCACGAGCGACGGGAGCGGTTCGGGCGACACCTACACCGCGGTGAACGGCGTCGTGACGTCGATCTCGAGTGGCAGCATCGTGGTGCAGACGGAGAGCGGGAGCGTGACCGTGGCCGTGACGTCGGCGACCGACTACGTCACGGCGAACGGTCCGACCACGGCGTCGTCCCTCGCGGTGGGCGACCACGTCCACATCCAGGCCGAGCAGGACTCGGGTGTGCTCACGGCGGACACGGTGTGCATCGGTCCGGCCGGCCCGCCCCCGGGCGGGTCGTCGTCCGGGGGCTCGTCGGGCACCGGGCCGGCGGGAGGCTCGTCGGGTTCGACCGGCGGCCCCCCGGCCGGCGCCGGGTCCGGGACGTCGGGCACCGGCTCGTCGGGCGCCGGTTCGTCGGGCGGCGGGCAGGGTGCGGGCAACGGTGCGGGCCCCGGGGGTCCGGGCTTGGGCGGTCAGGGGTTCGGCGGACCTCCGCCCGGTGGTGGCCGACCGGGAGCGGGTGGTCCGCCCGCCGGTGGCGGCGAGGGCGGATCCGGCGGCGGCTGAGCGATCAGGTCGGCGCGGCGGTGCCCTTCCACTGTCGCACCGGCCTTCCGTCGCGAGGGCGTCTCAAACCTCGTGGAGCATCCACACGTTGGGCTCGTAGTAGCGGCCGATACCGTCTCGGACCTCCAGCGGGGCGAGACCCAGGGGGAAGACCTGAGGACCCTCCGCGTCGAAGGTGACGCCGGTCCAGCGCTCCCAGTCGGCCACCGGGGCGGTGATGCGGAGCGAATGCGGCTCGGGGCGGACGATCCTCGCCCCGAGCCGCTCGTGCGTCCGGAGCCAGGGGTCGGCGAGGAGATCGTCGCCGGGACGGCGCCGCGTGGCGTAGTCCTCGATCGGGACGAGCGGCACGAGGTGCTTCTCGCTCGGCCGCACCGGCGCCAGCAGCGGCGACAGGCCGGCCTTCTTCGCCCCCGCGGCCATGGCCCGGAGCACGGCGCCGCCGAGGCCTCGCCCCTCCTGGCCGGGCACCACCTCGGCGGCCAGGGCCGAGAGCGCCGTCGGGGCGTGGCGGGCCTCGGCGCCCCGGAGGCCGACGGCGTCGATCCCGCCCGCCAGGTCCCCGGCCGTCCCGTCCCAGGTGAAGGGAATCGACCGGCCCCGTCCGACCACCTCGTCGGTCTCCTCGTCGACGAGGAGGAACTGGAGGTGGGCGTAGGTCGGCAGGAGCGCCCCGAAATAGCGGGCGGTCAGGTCCCCGTGATGGTTGTACTCGGGCCAGAGCGAGGCGAAGATCCCGTCGACGGACGCCCAGAGGTCCGGGCGCTCGGCGGCCGTGACGATCCTCGTCCCCACCGGCACAGCATGGCCGGCCGGCGCCGCGGGAGCTTCCGTTAGGGTCGACCGCGATCCCGCGAGAGGAGGACAGCGGTGGAACAGCGCGCATTGGGCACCCAGGGGCTCGTCACCTCGGCTCTCGGCCTCGGCTGTATGGGGATGAGCCAGTCCTACGGCACGGCGGACGAGCAGGAGTCGGTGGCCACCATCCACCTGGCCCTCGACCTCGGCTGCACCTTCCTCGACACGGCCGACATGTACGGCCCCTTCACGAACGAGGTCCTCGTCGGCAAGGCCATCGCCAGCCGCCGGGACGAGGTGGTCCTGGCCACCAAGTTCGGGAACGAGCGCCGGTCCGACGGGACCTTCGTCGGCGTGAACGGACGGCCCGAGTACGTCGCCGCCTGCTGTGACGCCTCGCTCCAGCGCCTCGGCGTCGACCACATCGACCTCTACTACCAGCACCGGGTGGACACGAAGGTGCCCGTCGAGGAGACCTGGGGAGCCATGGGCGAGCTCGTCGGGGCGGGGAAGGTGCGCTTCCTCGGCATCTCCGAAGCCGCCCCGGCCACCATCCGTCGGGCCCACGCCGTCCACCCCATGTCGGCGGTCCAGAGCGAGTACTCGCTCTTCACCCGGGACCCCGAGGACGGCGTGCTCGACACGACGCGCCAGCTCGGCATCGGCTTCGTCCCCTATAGCCCGCTCGGTCGGGGCTTCCTCACCGGGACCATCGAGAGCACCGACGACTTCGAGGCGAACGACTTCCGACGCTTCAACCCGCGCTTCCAGGGCGACAACTTCGAGGAGAACAAAGCCACCGTGGCGAAGGTGCGCGAGCTGGCCGAGGCCAAGGACTGCACACCGTCGCAGCTGGCCCTCGCCTGGGTGCTCAGCCGGGGCGACGACATCGCACCGATCCCGGGCACGAAGCGCCGTGTCTACCTGGAGGAGAACCTCGCCGCCCTCGACGTCGTGCTCACCGAGGAGGACCTGGCGGCCATCGAGGCGGTGGCCCCGAAGGGTGTGGCCGCCGGGGCCCGCTACCCCGAGGAGCACATGTCCCGGGTGAACGTCTGAACGACGTCAGCGTCGGCGCTCGACCACGCGCCCGCCGTCGAGCACGAGCACCTCGTCGAAGGAGAAGAGCTCGCTCTCGCGGTGGGTGACGAGGAGGACGCTCTTGTCGCGGGCCGCGCCGAGCACGTCGGCCAGGAGACGGGTCGCGGTCGGCTCGTCGAGGCCGACGGTCGGCTCGTCGAGCACGAGCACCGGGGTCTCGCAGAGGAGCACCCGGGCGAGGGCCACCCGCTGGCGCTGACCGCCTGACAGCTGGGCGCCGCGCTCACCGACGGGCGTGTCGAGGCCGTCGGGGAGCGTCGCCACCCACTCGTCCAGCTGGGCGAGGGCCACGGCCCGGGCGACGTCCTCGTCGCTCGCCTCGGGCCGTCCCAGGCGCACGTTGGCGGCGACGCTGCCGGCGAAGAGGTCGGCTTCCTGGTCGAGCAGGCCGAGCGCCCGCCGCACGTCGGCCTGGGCGAGCCGTTCGAGCGGGACCTCGGCCAGCTCGGCCTGGCCGCTCTCCAAGGGCCAGAAACGGAGCAGCGCGGCCACCACGCTGCTCTTGCCCGCCCCGCTCGGCCCGACGAGGGCGAGGCGCTCCCCGGGGGCGAGCGCCAGGTCCACCCCGTCGAGGGCGAGGGGTCGGGCCGCGCCGTAGCGCAGCCGGGCCGCCCGGAGGGCGACCGCCGGGCAGCCGTCGGGGAGGGGGGACGGGTCGTCCGGGTCGGTGACCGGGACGGGGAGCTCTTCGAGGGCGAGCAGCCGGCGGCCGGCGGCCAGCACATCGCCCGAGCGGAACACGGCGAGGGAGAGACCGGGGACGGCCTCGAAGGCACCGAGTGCGGCGAGGGGGAGGACGGCCAGCTGGACCGCCTGGAGTTTGCCGGTCCGCAGGGCCTCGACGCCGACGGCGAGGACGCCGGTCACCGCGGCGCCGACGCACATCGTGATGAGGGCAGCCGCCGCGCCGCCGAAGAGCGACCGCCGGCGGGCCAGCCGGGCCAGCCGCGCCTCGGTCGCCGCCACCCGGTCGAGGGCGTCGGCCTCCCGCCCGAAGGCGAGCAGCTCGGCCGAGCCGGTGAGGAGGTCGACGGTCTCGGCGGCGAGCTCGCCTCGGAGGACCGCCTCGCGCTCGCCGGTGGCCCCGGCCCGCGACGAGAGCAGGGGCGGGCCGACGAGCGCCACGAGGAGGGCCGCGCCGAGGACGAGGGCGGCGGCGGGGAGGAGGAGACCCACGATCACGACGGCGAGCGCGGCGGCCGCCACGCCGACGACCGCCGGGGCGAGGACCCGGAGGTAGAGGTCCTGGAGGGTGTCGACGTCGTCGATGGCCCGGGCGAGGAGATCGCCCCGCCGCCAGCCGCCGAGGCCGGCCGGGCTCAGCGGCTCGAGGCGGTCGTAGAGCCAGACCCGCCAACCCCGCAGAGCCCGCAGTGCGGCGTCGTGGGCCACGAGCCGCTCGCCGTAGCGGAGCGGTGCCCGCACCACGGCGAGCACCTCGACCAGCGCCAAGAGGCCGGCGATGGCCCCGAGCCCCGGACGGAGGGCGGCCCGGCCCACCACCGCGCCCGAGGCGGCGAGCAGGCCGACGGTGGCGAGGGAGGCGCTCACGCCGAGGAGGGTGGCCAGCCCGAAGCGCCGCCACGGCACCGCACCGCGCCGGACGAGCTCGCGCCCGACCGCCAGGTCCGAGCGGGCCGGGGTCCCGCTCACGGTCCCACCGCCACGGTCTCGGCCTCGTCGACGAGGCGACCGTCCGGTCCGAGGACGAGACGCCGGTCGAGTTGCTCGACGAGCTCGGGCCGGTGGCCGACGACGAGGACGGTCCGCGTCGAGAACCACGGCCGGAGGGCCCGGCCGAGGCGGGCCTCGGTCGCCGCGTCGAGGTGCGAGGCCGGCTCGTCGAGGAGGACGAGCGGAGCCCCGGTGAGCACGGCCCGGGCGATGGCCACCCGCTGGCGCTCCCCGGCCGAGAGACCGAGGCCCCCGTCGCCGACGGGCGTGTCGAGGCCGGCCGGCAGCTGCTCGACGAACGTCGACAGGCCGACGAGCTCGACCGCGGCGAGGAGCTCGTCGGTCGAGGCGCCGTTCGCCCCGAGGGCGAGGTTGTCGCGGAGGGAGCCCGTGAAGAGGTGGACCCGCTGGGGCACCCAGGCCAGCTGGCGCCGCCACGCCGCGAGGTCGAGGTCGGCGAGATCGACGCCACCGACCGAGACCCGGCCGGCTTCAGGGGTGACGAACCCGAGCAGGACGGCGAGGAGCGACGACTTGCCCACCCCGGAGGGGCCGAGGACGGCGACGTGCTCGCCCGGGGCCAGCTCGACGTGGAGGTCGCAGAGGACCGGCCGCTCCCGGCGCGGGTAGCCGAAGCGGACGCCCTCGAGCTGCACGGTCGTCGTCGCCGGGTCGGGCGGGGCGGCCGTCCCCGGCCGGTCGGCCGGCGCCGGCAGGTCGAGTACCTCGAAGACCCGCTCGGCCGCCGCCTGCCCCTCGGCGCTGGCGTGGAACTCGGCCCCGGCCCGGCGGAGCGGCAGGAAGACCTCGGGGGAGACCATGAGGATGGCGAGGGCGCTCGCCAGGCCGACGTGGCCCTCGAGGAGGCGCAGGCCGAGGTACATCGCGACGAGGCCCGTCCCGAGGCCGGCGAGCAGCTCGAGGACGAGGGCCGAGAGGAAGGCCACCCGCAGCGTGCTCATCGTCGAGACCCGCAGGCTCTCGGTGGCCTCGGCCACCTCGAGGCGGCCCCGCGCCGCCTGGTTGAAGGCCCGGAGCGTGGGCAGGCCCCGGATCAGCTCGAGGAAGCGGGCGGCGAGCGAGGACAGCCGGCGCCACTGGCGCCTGGTGTGCCGCTCGGCCTGGCGGCCGAAGGCCACCATGGACACCGGCACGCAGAGGACGAGGCCGAGGAGGATGAGGGCGGAGGGCCAGTCGACGGTGGCCACCCAGACGAGGAGCAGCGGCGGGGCGAGCGCGGCGAGGAGCGCCTGGGGCAGGTAGCGGCCGAAGTAGACGTCGAGCGCGGCCACGCCGCGGGTGGCGGTGAGGGAGAGCTCGCCGGCCCGCTCGCCGGCCAGCCAGGTGGGGCCGAGGTCGAGCGCCCGGCGGAGGAGGGATCGGCGGAGCGACGCGGTGACCCGGAGCGAGGTCCGCTGCGCCATGGCCTCGCCGGCGAAGAGGCAGGCCGCCCGGGCGCAGAAGGCGAGGAAGAGCCCGACCAGCTGCGGCCCGAGGTCGCCGAGACCCGCTCCGTGGAGCATGGCCCGGTCGACCACGTCGGCCAGCAGGACCGCCTGGGCGACGAGGGTGGCCGTGGCCGCCACGCCGACCAGGGTCGAGCCGACGAGATAGCGGCGGGTGAAGCCGGCCCGGCTGAGGAGGCGCCGGTCGACGAGGGCGGCGCCCTTGGCCGGGCTCAGCGGGCGACCTCGGGACGGCGCGCTGGCGACGACCGGGCCGACGGGGCGGACCGTGCCGCCGGAGGAGCCATCGGACCAAGTTACCGAGCACCACCCCGCGCGACGTCATCGGGTCGGCCCAGCGGGAGGCCACTAGGTTGGCTGCTCGTGCACGACGGCATGCGGGTGGTGGACGCCGACGGCCACGTGCTCGAACCCTGGTCGGCCTGGCAGTCGCTCGCCGAAGAGCACCGGCCGACGGCCACGACCGACGCCCACGGCCTCGACCACGTGACGGTGGGCGGCCAGGAGGTCTTCCTCGCCCGGCTCGGCCAGATGGGTCAACCGGGCACCGACGTCGGCACGCCGGTCGGGCCGGTGCCGCTCGAGGAGGCCCGGCCCGGCGCCTTCGACCCGGTGGCCCGGCTGGCCGACATGGACGCCGAGGGGATCGACGAGGTCGTCCTCTACCCGACGATCGGCCTCGGGTTCTGGGGCGTCGCCGACCCGAAGGCCGCGGTGGCCCTCGCCCGGGCCTACAACGACTGGCTGGCCGGCTACTGCTCGGCCGACCCGGCGCGGCTCCACGGCGCGGCGATGGTGCCTTTCCAGGACCCCGGAGCGGCGGTCGCCGAGCTCCGGCGGGCCAAGGAGGAGCTCGGCTTCGTCTCCGCCTTCGTTCGGCCCAACCCGTGCCAGGGCCGGACCATCGTCGACCCGGCCAACGACCCCTTCTGGGAGGCGGCCGAGTCGCTCGGGGTGGCCGTCGCGGTGCACGAGGGCTTCCAATGGGCGGTGCCGCCGCTCGGCTCGGATCGGACGCCGACCAACGTGCTCGTCCTCCACGCGTGCTCGCACACCCTCGAGCAGATGCTGGCCTGCGCCTCGCTCATCGGCCTCGGCGTGATGGAGCGCCATCCGTCGCTCCGGTTCGTCTTCTTGGAGGCGGGCGGCGGCTGGGCGCCGTACTGGCTCGAGCGCCTCGACCACCAGGTGCCGTCCTACCACCGCTACGCCCCGCCGATGTCGCTCCTGCCGAGCGAGTACTTCGCCCGGCAGTGCTGGGTGAGCTTCGAGATCGACGAGCCGACGCTGCCGGCCCTCCTCCCGTTCGTGGGTCCCACCCGGGTGGTCTGGGGTTCGGACTACCCCCACGCCGACTCGACCTTCCCCGGGGCCACGGCCGAGCTCTTCGAGAACGTGGCCAGCGTCGACCCCGAGGGACGCCGCCGGGTGCTCGGCGCCAACGCGGCCGAGCTCTACGGGCTCGCCGGCGCCGACGGCGCGGCCGGGTCGAGCTGAGCGCCCGGATGGGCGTCCCCGCGCCCATCTTTGGCACGATGGCGCCATGGCGCACCCCCGACGGTTCCGTTTCGCCGCCCAGCTGAGCAAGGGTCCCGAGGGCACCGGCCGGTCATGGACCGAGCAGGCCAAGCGGGCCGAGGACCTCGGCTACTCGGCCCTCCTCATGCCCGACCACTTCGGGGACCAGCTCGCCCCGATGCCGGCCCTCGTGGCCGCGGCCTGTGCCACGACGAAGCTCAAGGTGGGCTCCCTCGTCTTCGACAACGACTACAAGCACCCGCTCGTGTTGGCCAAGGAGGCGGCCACGGTCGACGTGCTGTCCGATGGCCGTTTCGAGATGAGCCTCGGGGCCGGCTGGATGAAGACGGACTACGAGCAGTCCGGCATCCCCTACGACCCGCCGAGCGTTCGGGTGGACCGCTTCGAAGAGGCCGTCCAGATCGTGAAGGGCCTCCTCGAGGCGGAGGGGCTGTACTCGTTCTCCGGGCAGCACTACACGATCACCGAGCACGAGCCGCACCCCCGCCCGGTGCAGCGACCCCGTCCGCCGCTCATCATCGGCGGCGGCGGCAAGCGGGTGCTCTCGATCGCCGGCCGGGAGGCCGACATCGTGAGCATCAACGTGAACCTGCGGGAGGGCACCGGCGGCGTCGAGGTGGCGCCGAACGCCAGCCCCGACGCCACGCGGCAGAAGATCCAGTGGGTGAAGGAGGCGGCGGGGGACCGCTTCGCCGACCTCGAGCTCAACTGCCTGATCGGTCTGGTCCTCATCACCGACGACCGGGACTCGCTCATCGAGAGCATGGCGCCGGCGTTCGGGATCGACCCGACCGACGCCCACCACATCCCGCTGGCCCTGGCCGGCACGCTCGAGCAGATGGAAGAGGAGCTCCAGTGGCGTCGGGAGGAGTACGGCATCTCCTACTTCTCGATCGAGGCTGACAGCTGGGAGCTCCTCGGCCCGGTCGTGGCCAAGCTGGCCGGGAACTGAGGTGGCGGTGGGGGACGGCGGGCGCGTCCGGGCCCGGCTGACCGAGCTCGGCCTCATCCTCCACGGCCCCCACCCGCCCCACGACCCGCTCGACGCGGTCGTCGTCCATGAGGGCGTCGCCCGCACCTCGGGGCAGCTGCCGCGCATCGCCGGCGAGCTCACCTGTCTCGGCCGGTTGGGCGACACGGTGAGCGTTGAGGAGGGCCGGGATGCGGCGGCTGTCTGCGCTCTGAACGCACTGGCCGTCCTCGAGGTGGCCCTCGGCAGCCTGGACCGGATCACCCGGGTGCTGACGCTCACCGGTTACGTGGCCTCGACCCCTGACTTCCACCGCCAGCCCGACGTGGTCGACGGGGCCAGCAGGGTGCTGGCGGATGTCTTCGGCGAGGCCGGTCGGCACACCCGCTCGGCCATCGGCGTGGCCTCGCTCCCGCGGGGCGGGGCGGTCGAGGTCGAGCTGGTCGTGGCGGTGGACTAGTTGGGGCGGCGCCGGCGGACCCCGGATCCCCGGGTCCGGATGATGTCGCCCTGCACGAAGGAGGCCACGAGGTTGCCCTCCCGGTCGACCACGGTGCCCCGGCTGACGCCGTGCGAACGAGAGACCGAGAGGGCCTCGTCGGAATAGAGGAGCCAGTCGTCGGCCTGCGGGTGGCGGTGGAACCAGAGCGAGTGGTCGAGCGTGCGGATGTCGCCCGGGGCCGCCGAGACCGTCTCGCTGTCGTGCATGGCCAGGATCACGAGGTAGTCGGAGACGAAGGCGATCGCACAGGCGTGGGTCGCCGGGTCCTCGCCGAGCGGCTGGCGCGGCCGGCACCAGTAGGGGTGGGCCCGTTCGGGCCGTTCGAGAGGCTGACCGCCGACCGGTCGGACCTCGAGGAAGTCGGCCACCGGCAGCCAGACCCGTGACGGGGCGAGGCGGTCGGGATCGGGGCCCTCGGGCGCCTCGTGCCGCTGCCAGGTCTCGCCCGGGTCACGACGGTGGAACGCCGCGGTCATCGTGGCGATCGCTCGCCCACCTTGGGACACGGTGACGAGGCGGGTCGAGACCGAGCGCCCGTCGAGGAGATGGGTCACCTCGAAGTCGAGCGGTCGTCCCCAGTGGCCCGCTCTCGTGAAGTAGGTGTGGAGCGATCGGGGGACGAGCCCGGCCGACACGCTCAGGCAGCCGACCCGCAAGGCGAGACCGAGGGTGAGGCCGCCGAACAGGAAGCCGTCGCCCTCCGTCTCCGCCCGGTAGCGGTCCTCGCCGACCTGCTCGGGCGCCGAGAGGACCTCGGCCAGCGAGCGGCTCACCACGTCGTCGTGCTGCGTGCGGTCACGCCAGGACGATCGGCACTTCCGCGTAGCCGCGCACCGTGCTCGTGTGGAGCCGCTTGGCCCTGTCGTGGTCGACCTCCCAGGCCGGGAAGCGGGCCAGGGTCTCTTGGAGGCCGACCCGCCCCTCGAGGCGGGCGAGGGCCGCGCCGAGGCAGAAGTGGATGCCGTGGCCGAACGAGAGGTGGCTGTCGGCGCCGCGGTGGATGTCGAAGCGGTCGGGCTCGTCGTAGTGGCGCTCGTCCCGACCGGCCGATCCGGTGAGGAGCAGCACCTTCGAGTTCTCCGGCACGGTCACGCCGTGCAGCTCGACCGGTCGGGTCGTCCAGCGGCCCTGGACGGGGGAGGGGGCCTCGTAGCGGAGCAGCTCCTCGACCGCGCCGGGCAGGAGCTCGGGGTCGGCGGCGAGCTCGGCCCGCTGGTCGGGGTGCTCGGCCAGCACCACCGCCGCCCAGCCGAGCAGCCGGGCCACGGTCTCGGTGCCGGCCGACACGATGAGGTTGAGGAACCCGAGCAGCTCCTCGTCGGTGAGGCGGCGGGTGACGCCTTCGGGATCCGTCACCTCCACTTCGGTGAGGGCGCTCGTCATGTCCTCGGTCGGCGAGCGTCGGCGCTCGTTGAGGAGGCCGGCGTAGTACTCGGCGAGCCAGATCATGGCGCTGAACGAGGTGTCGTTCACCATGCCCTGCCCCGGTTCGATGTGGAAGATGAGGTCGATGTGCTCGCGCACCTCCTCGCGCTCGGCCGCCGGGACCCCCATGAGCGTGGAGATGACCGCCGAGGGCAACTTCGCCGCGAAGTCCTGGACATAGTCGAAACCTTCGTGGCCGACGTGGGGGTCGAGCAGGTCGGCGCAGATCGCCCGCACCGGCTCCTCGAGCTCGGCCACCCGTCGGGGGGTGAACGCCCGCGAGACGAGCGATCGGAGCATGGTGTGCGTCGGGGGGTCGAGGAAGATCATCATCTGGCCGCCCGGGAACGTGTCGTCGGTCATCATCTCGAGCACGGTGCCGTGAGCCGAGCTGAAGGTCTTCACGTCGCGGTGGGCCGTCTCGACGTCCTCGTAGCGGGAGCAGGTGAAGAAGTCGAACCGGTCGTTGTAGTAGGCGGGGGCCTCGTCGCGGAGGCGCCGCCAGATGGCGTAGGGGTCGGTGTCGATGGCGGTGTCGAAGGGGTCCCAGTAGAGGTCGTCGCCCATGCCCGTCGCTCCCCGGTCCGAGGTCGTGCCACCCGCCGGGGTGGTCAACGGGCTCAATGTAAGTGGTAGCCCAGCCTCCGCTCCACTCCTGCTTCGGGCCCCGACGCTTCGCCCGGGTCGCCGGGGTGCGGTGTCGTGTCCCCATCTGCGTCGAGGGCGTCGCCGAGATAGGTCCAGGCGGCGCCGGGGGAGGCCCGCCAGCTCAGCCTCGGCCGGGCCGGTCCGCCCGAGAGGGAGAGGCGGCCGCAGGCGCAGGTCGTCGACTCGAAGAGGTGGGTGGACTCGACGACCGCGCCACAGGCCTCGCAGCGGGCCCGGTGCCGACGGCCCTTCACGACGCGACCCGGGCGGGCGTCTCCGCCGGACGCTCGCCAGCCACCGGGAGCGGGGCGGCCTCGTCGGTCGGCCGGGCGGCCACGCCCCGGCGGGGCTCGATGATCTCGTCGATGATCCCGTAGGCCCGGGCCTCCTCGGCCGTCATGAAGAAGTCCCGGTCGACGTCCTGCTTCACCTGCTCGACGGACTGGCCGGTGTGGTGGGCGATGATCTCGACCATCCGCTGGGTGGTGGCGAGCGTCTCGCGCAGGTGGATCTCCATGTCCCGGGGCGCGCCCCGGGTCCCCGCCGACCCTTCGTGGATCATGATGCGGGCGTTCGGCAGGGCGAACCGCTTCCCGGCGGCACCGCCGCAGAGGATCATGGCCGCCGCCGACATCCCCATCCCGACGCAGATGGTCGCCACGTCGCAGTGCACGTGTTGGATGACGTCGTAGATGGCCATGCCGGCGTAGGCGAGCCCGCCGGGCGAGTTGACGTAGAGGTGGATGTCCTTGTCGGGGTTCTCGGCGTCCAGGTAGAGGATCTCCGAGATGACGAGGTTGGCGATCTGGTCGTCGACCTCCTGGCCCAGGAACACGATGCGTTCTTTCAGGAGGAGCGAGTAGATGTCGAAGGCCCGCTCGCCCCGGGCCCCCTGCTCGACCACCATCGGGATCACCGACTGCGCCAACGCCATGACCACTCCTCTCGGTCGTCCCGGCCGTGCCTGGATGCTATCTCGTATTTGAGATAGCATAGACGAGATCGCACATGACCGGTTCCCGCCGCCACGACCGCTACCTCCCCGGCTTCGAGGAGATGGCCAAGAAGCGCAAGGTGCTGACCGAGGCCCTGGTGGCGAGGCGGCTCTCGCTCGGGCTCTCGCAGACCGAGGTGGCGGCGCGCATGGGGACGTCCCAGTCGGCCGTGGCCCGGCTGGAGGCCGGGACGGGCGACCTGCGCCTGTCGACGCTCGAGCGCTACGCCGCAGCGGTCGACCAGGAGCTCGACTTCCACCTCGGGCCGCCGCGGGGGACGGGTCGGTGAACGACCCCGGCCTGGTCGGCGACCTGGCGGCGGCGCTCTTCGCCCGCCGCATCGTGACGATGACCGGCGAGCTCGGGCCGGAGCTGGCGGGCGACACGGCGGCGGCGCTGATGACGCTCGACGCCCTCGGTGACGAGCCCATCGAGCTGCGGCTGGACTGCGCCAAGGCCTCGATCGGGGCGGCCTTCACCGTGATGGACACGATCGACGTCCTCGGGGTGGCGGTGCACGTGACGTGTGCCGGGACGGCGGGGGAGGGCGCGGTCGGGGTGCTCGCCGTCGGCCAGCTCCGTCGCATGGGCCGCCACGCCCGGGTGCACCTCGCCGAGCCGCAGGTGCGCTTCGCCGGCACCGCCTCGCAGATCGAGGCCTCCTTCGCCGGGCACCAAGAGGAGCTCCTGCGGTTCCTGCGGCGGCTGGCCGAAGCCACGGGTCAGCCGGTCGAGCACCTGGAGGCCGATGTGCAGGCCGGTCGCTACCTCGACGCCGAGGCGGCGCGCGACTACGGCCTCGTCGACGAGGTGGTGGGGAGCCCGCTCACCTGAGCGTCCCTCAGCGGTGCGCTCAGGTCAGCTCGGGTAGGTGGGGGACCAGCCGCTGAACCCACCGCCCTCGCCGGGACCGTTTTGGAGGATCGGGTCCACGGTGCCGTCGGCCGAGCACGAGCTGAGCGCGCCGGCGCTCAGCTCGCTCCCGGCGTAGCTCACCCCCTGCTGCTCGGTGGCATACGGATCGCCGCCGCCGTTGTTGTTGGCGCTGGCCTCCTCGTTCACCTCGGCGTACCAGCAGCGCTGGTCGGCCGAGGCCTCGGCGAGGATGATCACCTGCTGGTCCTGCGAGACGAAGATGCTCATCGTGGCGTGCTCGTCGGGGGTGACCGTGCCCGACGTGAACGTGAATTCGGGCTCGGACAAGCCGAGCTCGGAGATGAGCGTCGGCCCACTGTTGAAGATGCCGTTGTCGGCGACGAAGATGGCCGTGGCCGAGATGGTGGCGTTGGTGAGGTCCGACTGCGCCGAGCGGTCCTGCGCACCGGTCTTCACCCCGAGGAACGTCGGGATGGCGATGGCCATCAGGATGCTCATGATGAGGAGGACCACCATCAGCTCGATGAGCGTGAAGCCGGCTTCGGCGCCTTCTTCAGCTCCGTCAGAGCGCTCGGTCGCGTGCGAGCGGTTCCGCCAAGCTCGCACCACGTCGGACCAGTGGGGCATCGTCCCGACCACAATTTCCCCTTCAGTCGTCTCGTACCGTCGACGACTTGGCTACCCCCGACCGGCCGGCAGGCGACGACGCGCCACCGGGCTGAGGTGAGAGGGCCCCCCAATCCGCCGAACTGATTTCCGCCGCCCACCAGACTAAGGCAAACGCCTGCTTTTGTCACCCGGGATGAGGGAATTGCCCGATGCGGGCGGGCCGCGCGGCCTTCAGCGCGAGCGCGACGCCCGGCGCGGTCGCCACCCGCGGTAGGAGGGCGACCAGGCGTCGTCGGACGCCCAGGCGAAAAAGCGCGCCACTCGGGCACGTAGGTGGCGAAGTCGTCGCTGGATGGTTCGCCGATGGTGAGCGGCCATGGTGAGAGAATTGCAGAGGCTCTGCGCGAACCGGTGGATAGCGGTGCTTACGACGCGGGGGTCGGATCGAAGCGCAGTGGCAGCCGGGCGGGGCCCCAGATGCCGAAGTTGGGCGGCTTCCACTGGACGGGGCCGTCGAGCGACAGGTTCGGGAGACGCGTGGCGAGGAGGGGGAGCGCCGTCTGGAGCTCGGCCCGGGCGAGGGCCGCGCCGAGGCAGTGGTGGATGCCCGAGCCGAAGGTCAACTGGAGCGTCGAGCGTTCCACCGTCACGTCGAAGTTGCCCGGGTCGTCCCAGACCCGTCGGTCGCGGTTGGCGCCGGCGAGCGTGACGGCCACGAGCGTGCCCTTCGGGAAGCACACCCCGCGGTACTCGATGTCCTCCGAGGCGATGCGTGCGCTCGCCCGCACGGTGCCGAGGTAGCGCATCGATTCCTCGACGGCGCGCGGGGCGAGGTCGGGTTCCTTGGCCAGGAGGGCCCACTGGTCGGGGTGGTCGGCGAAGAGGGCGACGCAGCAGGCGAGTTGGTTGCGCGTGGTGTCGGTCCCGGCCATGAGCACGGCCTCGGCTAGCAAGACGAGCTCGTCGGTGTCGAGCCGGTCACCTTCCTCTTCGATGGCGATGAGGGCACTCAGCAGGTCGTCCGCCGGCTGCCGGCGGCGCTCGTCGACCATGGTCCGCATGTACGCCTCCAGCTCCTCGGAGGCCCGGCGGATGGCCGGGAGGTCGGTGGCGAGGTCGCCGTTGAAGATGCGGAAGATGTCGGTGGCCCAGGCGGAGAAGAGCTTCCAGTCCTCCTTCGGGGTGCCGAGCAGCTCACAGATGATCGGGATGGGGTAGGGGTCACACACCTCGGCGACGAGCTCGCAGTGCCCTCTCGGTGCCACCACGTCGACCAGGCCCGACAGCACGTCGGCCATGAACGGGCGGAGCCGCTCGACCGACCCGGGCGTAAAGGCCGGCGCCACGAGACGGCGGAGCCGGGCGTGCTCCTCGCCCTCCATCGTGAGGATCGAGGGCCGCCGGGTCGCCAGGTAGTCGTCCCCGACGCCGGCCACCTGGGTCAGCACGCCGAGGCCGGAGTGGAAGCGCTGGTCGCGGAGGATACCCACGACGTCGTCGTAACGGGTCACGAGGTAGCCGACCGGGCTCTTGGCCAGCCAGTGCACCTCTTGGGCCTCGACCACCCGCTGGAGCGCCTCCTCGCGGTCCAGGGTGAAGAGATCCAGCTGCGGGAGGTCGAGCTCGTCGACCGACGTCGTCATCCTGGCGCACCCCTTCGTGGCGTGACACCGGCAATCTACCGGCCCGACCGCGGTCGTCCCCGTCGTCCCTTCGGGACGACGGGGACGGTCGAAGGGGTCGGTCCTAGGATCGCCACCATGGCGCGACCCGTGGCGGACGGGGTGATGGCCCGCCTGGCCCGGGTGCTCGTCAACATCTTCTTCCGGCAGGTGGAGGTCGAGCACCGCCACCGGTTGTCCGGTGGCCAGCCGACCGTGCTCGTGGCCAACCACACGAACGGCCTCGTCGACGCGCTCCTCCTGATGGCGTCGCTGCCCCGCTTCCCGCGCTTCTTGGGCAAGTCCACGCTCTTTTCGATCCTGCCTCTCCGTCCGTTCCTCCGGCTGGCCGGCGTCGTCCCCGTCTACCGGGCCAAGGACGGCGAGTCGACGGCCAAGAACGCTGACGCCTTCCGGCAGTGCCGTCGCCTACTCGGCGAGGGTGGCCTGGTCGCGCTCTTTCCCGAGGGGGTGAGCCACGACGAGCCGTCCCTCCAGCCGCTCAAGACCGGGGCAGCGCGCATCGCCCTCGGCGCGGCCTTCGACGACGAGGTGCCGGGCATCGTGACCACGGCGGTCGGGATCGCCTACGACAGCAAGGCCCGCTTCCGCTCGAGGGCCCTCGTCCGGGTGGGGCCACCCGAGCCGGTGCCCGAGTGGGTGACGGCCTACCGGGCGGACGGGCCAGAGGCCGTGCGCGGCCTCACCGAGGAGTTGTCCTTCCGCCTCCGGTCCATTGGGCCCGACTACGAGTCGTGGCAGCAGGCGGCCGAGCTCGCCCGGGTGGCCGAGGTCCTCGGGCGTGACGGCGACCGGCCCAACGACGTCGGGCTGGTCGCCCGGGAACACCTGGCCAACGCCCTCGCTTCGCTCGAGGCGGACGGCACCGTGGAGGGGTTGGGTCAGCTCCGGGCAGCTTTCGACCGTTACGAGCGCCGTCTCACGACCGTCGGGCTGACCGACGAGCAGCTGCTCTTGGCCGGTGACGGAGCGGACGTGCGGCTCGTGCTCGCATGGTCGCTCGGCAAGGTGGTGCTGTCGTTGCCGCTCGTGGCCGTGGGCACCGTCGTCCACGTCGTGCCGTACACGGTGGTGAAGCGCCTCGCCCGGCTGCCCACGAACGAGGGTATGAAGGCCACCGTGAAGCTGCTCGGATGTTTCGCCTCGTTCTCCCTCGTGTACGTGGGCCTCGGCACTTTCGTCGGCCTCCGACGGGGTCCCCTGGCCGGCCTGGTCGCCTTGGCCACGGGTCCGTTGTGCGGCTACGTGACCGTTCAGTTCGCCGAGCGGGTGGTCGACATCGGCCGGGTGCTCGTCCAAGCTCGGGTCGGGCGGGGGGCCGAGGGTGTGCTCGACGGCCTGCGGGCGGACCGGGCCGAGGTGGTCGCGCTCGGCGAGCGGTTGCTCGGCGCCCCGGTGGGGTGAGCGCACCCCCCACCGTGCGCCGCACCCGCCACCACTACGGAGCGCACCACAGCCAGGTGGCCGACCTCTACCGGCCGCTCGTCCAGGGCCCCCTGCCCGTGGTTGTCCTCTACCACGGCGGCTTCTGGCGGGCGGTGTACACGAAGATCCTCATGAAGAAGCTCGCCGTGGCCTTGGCCGAGCGGGGTCTCGCCGCGTGGAACGTCGAGTACCGACGGGTCGGGCCGGGCGGGGGCGGCGGTGGTTGGCCGGCCACGCTGGCCGACGCCGGCGCGGCGCTCGACCACCTGGCCACCGTGGCCGGGGTCGATCCCGAGCGTGTGGTCACGCTCGGCCACTCGGCCGGCGGCCAGTTGGCGTTGTTCGCCGCCGGTCGGCACCGTCTGGGGTCGGATACCCCCTTCGCCAGCCCCGTCGTGCGGCCGCGGGGCGCGGTCTCCTTGGCCGGCGTGGTCGACCTCGAGCGGTCGGCCGAGCTCGGCCTGGGCGGTGGTGCCGCCGAGGGTCTGCTCGGGGGCGGTCCGGCCGAGGTGCCCGACCGCTACCCGGTGGCGTCGCCGGCCGCCCTCGTCCCCCTCGGGCTGCCCCAACTCCTCGTGCACGGGCTCGACGACACCGTGGTGCCGCCGTCGATGAGCGAGCGCTACGCCCGTCGGGCGCACGATGCGGGCGATGACGTCCGCCTCGTCACGCTCGAGGGCGTGGGCCACCGCGAGGTGATCGACCCCCGCGCCGAGAGCTGGCCGGCCGTGGTCGACTTCGTGGGCGAGCTGATCAGCTGAAGCGGCGGCACGGGGCCTTCCTGCCTACGATCGAGGGCCCGGCCGGTGGAAGGAACGGAGCGAGGTCGATGGACAAGGTGCGCACCCCAGACGAGCGGTTCGACGGCTTGCCGGGCTACCCCTTCGCCCCCCACTACGTCGAGTTGGCCGACGGCCTGCGGCTGCACTACGTCGACGAGGGGCCGCCGGACGCACCCGTGGTGCTGCTCCTCCACGGCGAGCCGTCGTGGAGCTACCTCTACCGCAAGATGGTGCCGCCCATCACCGCGGCCGGCCTGCGGGCGGTGGCCCCCGACCTCATCGGGTTCGGCCGGTCGGACAAGCCCACCCGCCGCGAGGACTACACCTACCAGCGGCACGTGGACTGGCTGCGCGAGGCGCTCTTCGACCACCTCGACCTCACGGGGGTCACGCTCGTCGGCCAGGACTGGGGCGGGCTCATCGGTCTGCGTCTCCTGGCTGAGCACGAGGACCGCTTCGCCCGAGCCGTGGCGGCCAACACGTTCCTCCCGACCGGGGACACCGACCCCGGCCCGGCTTTCTTCGCCTGGCGGGAGTTCTCGCAGACCACGCCGAACTTCCACGTCGGCGGCATCGTGAACGGCGGTTGCACCAGCGACCTCGGCCCCGAGATCGTCGCCGCCTACGACGCCCCCTTCCCCGACGACGCGTACAAGGCCGGGGCCCGCCAGTTCCCGGTCCTCGTCCCGGCGACGCCGGACGACCCGGCCACCGAGGCCAACCGGGCGGCGTGGCGATCGCTCGAGCGCTTCGACCGGCCGTTCCTGTGCGCCTTCAGCGACCAGGATCCCATCACCCGGGGTGCCGACCAGGTCCTGCGGGCCCGCATCCCGGGGGCCGCCGGCCAGACCCACGTCACGATCGAAGGAGGCGGCCACTTCCTGCAGGAGGACAGGGGCGAGGAGCTCGCCCGAGTGGTCGTCGACTTCGTGGGCTGACCGCCCGTCACATGGCGTTGGTGAAGTCCATCCCCATGGCCTCGGGCGGCTTCCTGAAGGGGCGGATCATCCCCTGCACGCTGTAGGAGGCGAGCAGCCGGCCGTCACCGGCGAAGATCCGACCCTCCCCCTGCGCGAGCCCGCGGCCTGACCACGTCGCGGTGGTGGCGTAGAGGAACCACTCGTCGAGGGGCGCGTCGTCGTGGAAGGCGATCGACACCGCCATGATCCCGGTCGACATCGTGACGTGCGCCTGGGCCTCGCCCACACCGGGGTGCGGGCGCATGGCGGCACCGATCGTCCAGTGGGTGGTGGCCTGGGCGACGAGCGCCCGGCGGAGGTGGGAGGCCCCGGGGTCGTCGCGGAAGCGCATCCAGCAGTAGAGCTCGGGCGGGCCGACGAGGTCGGGGTCGGGCGAGTAGGCGCCGTCGACGATGCGCAGATCCCGGCCGATGACCCCCATGTCACGGGGCAGCGCGTCGTAGGGCCCGGGGACGTCGGGCATCGCCACCGCGTCCCTCAGCTCGTCGGGCACCGGCGCGCCCATGAGGATGGTCCCGGGGCTCACGAGGACGCCCTCCTGCTCGGCCCGCACGGCCAGGCTCGAGAACGTCTTGCCCCGGCGGAGCTCGTCGATGTGGAGCTCGACCGGGAGGTCGAACGAGGCGGCCTTCGGGAACGTGAGGTAGGCCGAGATCACCTCCTGGTCGGGGACGGTCTTGCTCGCGGCCACGATCGCCTGGGCGAGGAGCTGGCCACCCTCGACGACGTTGCGCCGCCGGTCGTGGTAGCCGGGGGCCACGAAGCGATGAGGGCCGTCGGGCTGGGCGTCGATGACCCGGAGCAGGTCCTCCTCGTCGCCCCACGCGGGGAAGGCCACGGTGCTCTCGGCCCGGGGATCGTCCAGCCACGTGCTCGTGATCTCCACCCGCACCTTCTCGTGGTAGACGCCCAGATAGCCCTCGAGCCCCCCGACCTCGTCGAACGGCTGGCGGTAGGTCCAAAAGACGTTCTCGACGGGCGGGTCGGTGGCGGTCACCGACCAGTAGTCGGCCTCCCCCTTGAAGGGGCAGATCGTGTGGTGGTCGGTGGTGGTGAGGAGCTCGGCCTTCACGTCGGCCTCGGGGAAGTACAACCGCTCCACGTGGTCGGTCTCGATGACCCGGAGGGCCGCCGCGCTCTCGGCCAGCAGAAGATCGCCGTGCCAGGCCCGGGCGACGCCCAGACAGGGGACGAGGTCGATCTGGTAGCCGGGGAAGCGTCCCCAGGCCGATTCGATCACCGCCATGGTGCTCCGCTTTCTCCTCGCCGGACGCCGGGCAAGCCAACCCTACCCAGTGGTCGGCGTCGTCGGTCCGGGCGGCCCATCGGTCACGACGTTGGCCGCAGCCCAGGCGGCCAGCTCGACGAGGGCGTCGGTCACCTCGGTGAGGACGGGGTCGTCCAGGTCGGGCGAGGGCCGCTCGCCGAGCGGCCCGATGCCGCGGAGGCCAGGCGGCAGCTCCACCTGGATGCCGTGCTGCCGGGGCAGGTTCGCCGGGTTGCGGGGGTGGAACCCGAGACGGACGCGCCGGTCGGCCACGTGGTAGCCCTCGAACCGGTCGTCGAGGAAGCGTCTGGCCTGCTCGAGCAGCTCCTCGTTGCGCCCGCCCAAGATGATCCCCCGGAGCGGCCCCCGCTGGGCGCCACGCATGGGAGGGCCGTATGGCTCGAGGACGAGTCCCCGCTCAGGCTCCAGCACGAAGGTGAAGCTGTCGCGGCCGAACCCATGGACCGAGATGGCCACGGCCACGTGATCGAGGAACCGTCGCAGCCCCGGCGCCTCGGACGGGTCGTGGTCCTTCGACGGGAGATGGACACGCCGGTCCGGGGGTTGGACGATGCCGTAATAGGACGCGTCGGCGCGGTCGGCGGCCCGTTCGGCGATGAGCTCGGTGCCCCGGTCCTGCGAGCCGCCGTGGAGCGCGAGGAAACCGATGGACGAGCGAAGCACACAGCGCTCGTCGACGCCCGGCTGGTCGAGCAGTTCCTGCAGTCGCACGGCGCAAGGTTCCCACGCTTCCCGGTGCCCGGCGGACGGACGACGCGGCGGTCGGCCCCAGCTGCCGCCCTGCCAGTGGTCGGCCCACGCCGGGTTCGGAGTACGGTCTCGCGGCAGCGCGCACAAGGAGGCGGGCGGGTGGACGTGCGATGAGGTTGGCCACCGTGCGGACCGCGGCGGGCACGGCCGCCGTCCGGGTGGACGGCGGGACGGCCGTCGAGATCGGCGGCGTGAACGACGTCGGCGAGCTGCTGGCCGATCCGGCGTGGCGGGAGCGGGCTCGCGCCGCCAGCGGTCGGGAGCACGTCCTGGCGTCGCTGTCCTATGCACCGCTCGTTCCACGTCCCGACAAGATCATCTGTGTCGGCCTCAACTACCGGAGCCACATGCAGGAGATGCGCCAGGAGCCGCCCCGGTTCCCCACGCTGTTCGCCAAGTTCCGTTCCTCGCTCGTCGGGGCCCACGACGACATCGTGCTGCCGGAGGTGGCATCGCAGGTCGACTGGGAGGCGGAGCTGGCGGTCGTCGTCGGCTCGTCGGCCCGCCATGTGGACGACGACGGGGCCCGGGCGGCGATCGCCGGCTACAGCGTGCTGAACGACGTGTCGGTTCGGGACTGGCAGCACCGCACCGTGCAGTGGCTGCAAGGCAAGACCTTCGAGCACTCGACACCCCTCGGCCCCTGGCTCGTGACGTCCGACGAGTTCGACGGCCGAGCCGCCGAGATCACCTGCGAGGTGAACGGCGAGACGATGCAGAAGGGGGACATCTCCGATCTGGTGTTCGGACCGACGGCGCTCGTCGCCTACATCTCCGACGTCATCACCCTGCTCCCCGGTGACGTCATCGCCACGGGGACGCCGGGCGGTGTCGGCGTGGCCCGCAACCCCCAGCGCTTCCTGCAAGACGGCGAAGTCGTCACGACCCGGATCGCCGGCATCGGCGAGCTCCGCAACGAGTGCCGCCGCGAGGCCAGATCGTCGTAGCGGACGTGCACGTGGACGACGGCGGGTCCTGCCGGTCGAAAGTTGCTGGCTCGAGCGTGGGCCGGCACGGCCCGACCGCCGACCAGCTGGGCTACTGGTTGATCGGCTCGAACGGTGGCGTGTTCGCCTTCGGCGACGCGCCGAACGTCGGATCACTGCCCGGACTCGGCGTCAAGGTCACCGACGTCGTGGGCGCCGTCCCCACCCGGTTCTGAGGCTCACCGTCGACCGGCCGACCCCCTGGCGCCGGCGAGGCCCCCATCCGGGCGATGGAGGGACTGACCTGCTAGAACAGGACGACAGCTGGCTCGCGACGTGGCGGGCTACCCCGTTGCAGTGATCAGGAGGCTTACCGGTGCTGGCTTCGTACCAATACCCAATCTTGGACTTCTTCTGGACCATGCTCATGTTCTTCGCGTTCGTGATCTGGATCTGGTTGCTGATCATCGTGTTCATCGACATCTTCCGGAGCCCCGACATGGGCGGGTGGGCCAAGGCCCTCTGGGTCATCTTCATCATCATCCTGCCCATCCTCGGCGTGTTGATCTACCTGATCGCCCGGGGGGGTGGGATGGCCGAGCGCCGGGTGCAGGAGGCCCAGCAGCAGCAGGCCGCCTTCGACGACTACGTCAAGCAGACCGCCGGGTCCAGTTCGGCCGACCAGCTGGCCAAGCTGTCCGATCTGAAGGACAAGGGCGTCATCACCCAGGCCGAGTTCGACTCCCAGAAGGCCAAGATCCTGGCCTGACCGTCGCCGGCACGTCCCGTACCTCCTCGGTCAGGCCCGCCGCCACATCTCACCTAGAAGGGTGTGGCGATGTGGTGCCGGGGGGCGTTGGGCTCCGCATAGTCACCGGGCTTCTCCCGTCGGGGCAGGTCGATGTGGCTCGGCGCCAGCGGTGTGTAGTCGATCTGGCTGAGCAGGTGGGAGATGATGTTCAGCCGCGCCCGCCGCTTGTCGTTCGAGTCGGCGACGAACCACGGTGCCCAGGCGGTGTCCGTCATGGCGAACATCTCGTCGCGAGCCCGTGAGTAGTCGTACCACCGGCCGTAGGACTTGAGATCGAGATCGGACAACTTCCAGATCTTCCGGGGGTCGTCGATCCGGCTCTGGAGCCGGCGGGTCTGCTCCTCCTCGCTGACTTCCAACCAGTACTTGAGGAGGACGATCCCCGAGTCGACCATGGCCTTCTCCACCGCCGGCAGGAGGTTCAGGAACTGGGCCGATTGTTCCTCGGTGCAGAACCCCATAACTCGTTCCACCCCGGCCCGGTTGTACCAGCTGCGATCGAAGAGGATGACTTCGCCGGCAGCCGGCAGGTGCCCGATGTAGCGCTGGATGTACATCTGGGACTTCTCCCGGGGCGTCGGCGCCGGGAGGGCCACGACCCGGAAGACGCGGGGGCTGACTCGCTCGGTGATGGCCTTGATCGTGCCCCCCTTGCCCGCGGTGTCGCGCCCCTCGAACACGATGCAGATCTTGGCTCCGCTGGCCTTGACCCATTCCTGCAGCGCCACGAGTTCGCCGTGCAGCTTGCGCAGCTCGCGTAGGTACTCCTTGTTCTTCATCTTCTCCGCCGGCCCCGAGGAGCTCGAGGGTCCCTTCGGCGCCTGTTCAGCCGGCTCGTGCTTGGCCATGCTCCGCTCCTCCTGTCCGAGGCCGGCCCGGTCCGTGGACCCGACACCGAAGGCTCATGTGCGCCTCGTGGTCACCAGGCGTCCAGGAACGGACGCTTCTTCACGAGTCGGGGCGCTGGTTCGGGCAGTGACCGCAGTGCTCCCGACAGCCACGTTCGGGAGTCGGCCGGGTCGATGACGTCGTCGATCACGTAATTGCTCGCCTGCTCCAGCGCTTTGCCGTGCTCGTAGAGCTGGGCCACCATCTCGTCGAACCGGGCCTGGCGCTCGTCCGGGTCGGCGATGGCCTCGAGCTCTTTGCGGTACCCCAGCCTCACCGCGCCCTCGAGGCCCATCCCGCCGAACTCGCCCGTGGGCCAGGCCACGTTCAACATGGGCACCTTGTTCCCGCCGCCGCACATGGCGAGGGCGCCGAGCCCGTAGCTCTTGCGGAGCACGATCGTGAAGATCGGCACGGTGAGGTTGGCCCCGGCGACGAACATTCGCGCCGCATGGCGGACGAGGGCCGTCTTCTCCACCTCGGGCCCGACCATGATCCCCGGCGTGTCACAGAGGAAGAGGATCGGGATGTCGAAGGTGTCGCAGAGCTGCATGAACCGGGTCGCTTTGTCCGCACCGGGGGAGTCGATGGCCCCGCCCAGGTGCTCGGGGTTGTTGGCCACCACGCCGAGCGGGCGACCCTCGACCCGCACGAGCGCGGTCACCATGCCGTGGCCGAAGCCCGCCCGGAGCTCGAGGACCGAGTCGGTGTCGGCCATCGTCGTGATGACCCGGCGGACGTCGTAGGCCCGGAGGCGGTTCTCGGGGACGGCCTGGCGGAGCTCCTGCTGGTCGGCGCACGCCCAGTCTTCGAGGCGGCCTTGGAAGTAGGAGAGGTAGCGCTTGGCCACGGCGACGGCCTCAACGTCGTCGTCGACGGCGATGTCGACGACGCCGTTGGGCACCTGCACCTCCATCGGACCGATCTCCTCTGGCGCGAAGACGCCCAGACCGCCGCCCTCGACCATGGCCGGGCCGCCCATACCGATGGACGAGTCAGCCGTGGCGATGATCACGTCGCAGCATCCGAGCAGGGAGGCGTTGCCGGCGAAGCAGCGCCCCGAGTTCACGCCGACCAGGGGCACGAGACCGCTCAGCCGGCCGAAGAGGTAGAAGGTCGGGACCACCTCGCCGCTGCCACCCTCGGTGTCCCCAGGGCGTCCGCCACCGCCTTCGGTGAAGAACACGATCGGCAGCCGCCACTCGCCGGCGAGCTCGAACAAGCGGTCGCACTTCAGGTGGTTCCTCGTGCCCTGGGTGCCGGCGAAGACGGTGTAGTCGTACGACATCAGAATGCAGCGGGACCGCTCGTCCCCGAAGCGGTCGGCATTCACCCGGCCGAGACCGCCGACGAGGCCGTCGGCTGGGGAGATCTGGACCAGCTGCTCCATCGAGCGCCGCCGCCGTTGGCCGGCCACTACGAGCTGGCCGTACTCGACGAAGGAGCCCGGCTCACACAGGGCCTCGATGTTCTCCCGGGCGGTCCGGTGACCGATGGCCCGGCGGCGGGCCACGGCCCCGGGCCGAGCCTCGTCGAGGGTGGCCGTGCGCCGGGCGAGGACCTGGGCCAGATCGTGCCGGATCGAGCCGGCGTCGGTCGGCTCGTCGCCGTGGGCTGCCACCTCGGTGGCCTCACCCTCCTCGACGAAGGCGATCGGCTCGCCCTCCTGCACGTTGTCACCCACGGCGACGACGACCCGGTGGAGGACGCCGCCGACGGGCGCCTTGGCCACGAACTCCATCTTCATGGACTCGACGACGACGAGGGACCGGCCGGGCGCCACGACGTCACCGACGGCGACCTCGAGGATGGTGATCGTGCCCGACGCGGGGGCCGACACGGCGACCAGGCCGTCGGTGTTGAGGAGCACCGATACGAGTTGTGCCCTGTTCGGGTCCGTCATCGTTGTGGGGTCGCCTCCCTCGATCTCCGACTGGGGTCCAGGCTGTCATACCGGTGCGTCGTCGGCATCGACCGGGAGGTCGGGCCTCGGGGGCTCGTGGCGACCGAGGGCAGTTCAGCTTCGGCCGCCGCCACGGCCGTCGGACCGCCGCCGTCTGACGGCCTCCTGGAAGGAGGGACGATCGAGGTAGGCGTGGTCCGACCCGACCGCGCTGATGCGGTCCTCCGACGTCGGAGCAGTCTGACCCCACTCGAACAGGGGTCCCACGACCAGCGCGTCCTCACCCGTCTCGAATCGGACCGGTCGGAAGAGCCGGAGGTCCTTGGGGCGGTCCTCCTCGACGAGAGTGCGGACCGAGCGCACCCCGGCGCAGGCCACGCCGGCCGACTGCAGGAGCGCTTCGGCATCGAGCGTGTCGAGGCCGCGCAACCAGGCCCCGACCGCCGCCTCCACCTCGACGCGGAAGTCGGCGTCGTCGAGGACGAGGGTCAGGGACTCGTCGTTGGCCCAGTCCGGTCGGCCCATGTGCTCGCACATCCCCCGCCACATGGCCGGCGTGATCGGGTTGAGGAGGAGGCTGCCGTCGCGGGTGGGGAAGACGTTCATGAAGCGGACGGGTGACCGGTTGCCCTCCCGGTGGGGGTCGGTGCCGAGCACGTCCACGATGGGTACGTGGTAGCCGAGGAGCGAGGTGAGCGCCCGGACCATGCTGACCTCGACGTAGCGGCCCTCACCGGTGCGTTCCCGGAGCTGCAGACCGGCCAGCACCGCGGTGACGGCCTGCACGGCCGAGACGTGGTCGCCGAAGAGGACGTTGCTGATGGTCGGCGGGCCTTCGGGATCCCCGGTGAGGTCGGCGACGCCGCTCATGGCCTGGGCGACCCCGTCGAACGCCACGTAGTCCCGATAGGCGCTCCACGATCCGCAACCGGTGATGTGCACCATGACACAGCGTGGGTTGACCTCTTTCACCTGCGAGTACCCGAACCCGAGCTTCTCGGGAACCCCCTGGGAGAAGTTCGTGACGATGGCGTCACACTCGGCGATCAGGCAGGCCAGGACCTCAACCTGGTCCGGCTGGCGCAGGTCCAGGCTGAGGTGGAGTTTGTTGCGGTTGTAGGAGGCGTAGTACAGGCTCTCACCGCCCGGACTGTAGGGAGGGGAGTTTCGGCCGGCTTCGCCCCCCGGCGGCTCGATCTTGACGATCTCCGCCCCGAGATCGCCCAGCATCATCGCGGCGTACGGTCCGGCGATGTAGTGGGCCAGCTCCAATACACGCAGGCCGCTCAGGGGTCGGGTGCCGTCGTCCTCGGTCATCTGCTCTCCTCCCCTGGGCGCATCATCCCGGCCCCGACGTTCGACGTCAGACTGCTCCGCACGAGGGCGGCGCTCAATCCGAGGCCAACGCGTCGGCGATCGCCGCCCCGGTCGGCGCGGCGTTCAGGTACGGCTCCGGGGCATGCGCCCGGTGGCCGTTGTCGACGACGAGCTCTTCGACCTCGGGCCCGAACTTCTCCCTGAGCGAGACCGCCGCGGCCTTGTCGCCGACTGCCCTCACGTTGACCCAGCGCCTGACGGAGCCGGGCCATGAGCCGCGACCGTCCTTCGGCGCCGGTTCGAGGCTGTCGAAGATCATGGAGGCGCCGAGCGGCGAACCCAGTGTGATGAAGGTCCGGATCGGCCATTGCGGGTGGTTGCAGAGCGCCGTGTAGGTCAGCACCGTCCCGAGCGAGTGGGCCACGAGGACCCGGGTGTCGTCCTGGACCAGTGGCTCGATACGACCACGGAGACGTTCACGGAGGTCCGGCTCGGTCAGCATGATGGTGACCATGTCGACGGTCCGGTCGAATGCTGCGTCACTCGCCGCCTGTCCGAGAGCGGCGATGGCATCGCCGCCCGTCAGATCGGTGAGCGACTCGGCCACGCCGGCCCGCGACTGCTCGATGCGCTCGTCCTCCTCGGTCCCCGGCTGACGACGGAAGAGGTCACCGTAGAAGCAGATGTCGACGTCGTGGTCGCCGATCTCGACGCCGTGGTGCCAGAGCCCATCGCGCAGCGCCGGGAGCCAGCGAGACTTCAGCTCGTTCGGGCCCCACAACTCGTTGAATGCCCCGTGGACCAGAAGGATTCGTGCCATGGCGGTGTGGGCCGCGGTCAGGCCATGTTTGCCTGCCGAACGGCCTCGTCGAAGGTACCAGCCGCCACTTCGGGTCCGCCGGTCCAGTCAGGGCCGTTGTGCGCCCCACTCCGGCCTGTCGGTAGCGTCTCGGACGAACCGCTGCCCCCTAGCTGTGAGCGAGCTCATGCTGCTGGATCTGACCGATGACCAGGAATTCTTCCGCGAGACCACCGCAAGGTTCCTCGACGAGCAGGTGCCCACGGCCGAGCTCCGGCGCCGGCGTGACGACCCCGCGGGGTTCGACCCTTCGTACTGGCAGCGCGGCGCCGACCTGGGCTGGACCTCCCTGCTGGTCGGCGAGGAAGACGGTGGCGGCACGATCAGCGGACACGGTGTCATCGATCTCACGCTGGTGGCCTACGAGTTCGGGCGCCATGGTGCGCCGGGCCCCCTCGTCCCGACGAACATCGTCGCCGCCGCGCTGGGCACCGCCGGTGGCGAGGCGCAGGCGAGCGTCCTGGCCGACCTGCTTTCGGGTGCGTCCATCGCCACCTGGTGCTACGAGGAGCCGGGTCGCCGCCCGCTCGGCGAGGTGTCGCTCGACATCCGCGTCGACGGGGACCACATCGTCCTGGACGGGGTCAAGCGCCCGGTCGAGTCCGCCGCTCAGGCGCACCACCTCCTGGTCACCGGACGGACGGACGGCGGGCTCACGCAGGCCCTCGTGCCCGCCAGCGCCCCGGGTGTGTCCGTCACTCCCCTGCGCACCGTCGATCTCACCCGCCGCTTCTGCTCGGTCAGGTTCGACGGCGTGCGATTGCCGATCGAGGCCGTGATCGGTGAAGTCGGCGGGGCCGCCGGCGAGGCCGAGCGCCAGCTCGAGCTGGCCGTGGCGTTGCACTGCGCCGAAACGGTCGGGGCGATGCAGCAGGGCTTCGACATGACCGTCGACTGGGCGTTCGACCGTTATTCCTTCGGGCGTCCGCTGGCCTCGTATCAGGCCCTCAAGCACCGGTTCGCCGACATGAAGACGTGGCTCGAAGCCGGCCATGCGGTGAGTGACGGCGCAGCGGCCGCGGCGGACGCCCGTACCGCCGATGCCGGCGAGCTGGCGAGCGCGGCGAAGGCCTTCCTCGGCGACTACGGCACCGAGCTCCTCCAGGATTGCGTCCAGCTGCACGGCGGCATCGGACTCACGTTCGAACACGACCTCCACGTGTTTCTGCGGCGGGTCACGCTGAACCGGGTGCTCTTCGGCACGCCGGGCGATCACCGCCAGCGGTTGGCCCGCCACGTCGAGCTGCGAGAGGCAGTCGCATGACGGTCGACACGGCTGAGGACGTCGCCGCCTTCCGCCAGCGGGCCCGCCAGTGGATCGGGGAGAACCTCCGACCCTTCTCGTCGTCCAACACGATGGGCCTCCGGGTACGGACGAGTGAGGAGGAGCTCGCGGCCGTCGCCGCCGACCGGCAGCTGCAGCGCAAGGTGTTCGACGCCGGGTTCGCCGGGATTTGTGTGCCCCGTGAGTACGGCGGTCAAGCGTTGACGCCGGCGCACCAGCGGGCCTTCAACGAGGAGCTCACCGGTTTCGAGTTCGCCTCCCGTTGCCAGATCCCCACGATGTCACCCTGCGCGGCGGTGTTGCTCGAGTTCGGCACGGAGGAGCAGCGCCGTCGGCACATTCCCGCCATGCTGCGAGGTGACGAGATCTGGATGCAGTTCCTCTCCGAGCCCAGCGGGGGCTCGGACGTGGCCGGGGCTCTCACGACCGCCGTCCGGGACGGCGACGAATGGGTGCTGAACGGCTCCAAGGTGTGGACGACCGGGGCGTGGTGGTCCGACTGGGCGCTGTGCCTCGCCCGCACCAACTGGGACGTCCCGAAGCACCGGGGACTCACCGTCTTCGTCCTCCCGATCCACCAGCCGGGCATCGAGGTCCACCAGATCGAGATGCTGAACGGCGCCAGGGACTTCTGCCAAGAATTCATCAGCGACGTCCGCATTCCCGATGCCGACCGGGTCGGCGAGGTGGACGAGGGTTGGACCGTCGGGACCCGATGGATGTCCCACGAGCGGCTGCTCTTCAACTCGCCCTACGTCACGTACCCAGCCGGGCTCGAGCGGAGCCTTGCCGAGGGATCGGCCATGCAGATCGCCCGCGACACGGGCCGCCTCGACGACCCCATCGCGCGCGACCGCATCGGCGAGGCCCGGGCTCTCGAGCTCGTTGGTCGCCAGCTCGAGCAGCGTTTGGCGGCGGGCATCGGCTCCCGACGGCTGTCGGACCAGGCGGCCGCCATCGGCCGGCTCTACGGCGGGCTGGCGAGGCTTCGGACCGCCACGATCAAGTTCGAGATCGCCGGCGACGCCGGCGGCGCCTGGTCCGACGACGACGGCACCGCCGCCGAGATCGGCTTGGCGTTCCTCATGCGTCAGACCTCCTGCATCGGCGGCGGTACGACTGAGATGGCGCGCAACGTGATCAGCGAGCGGGTGCTCGGTATGCCCCGCGAGCGAACGCTCGACCGTGACGTCCCCTTCCGGGACGTGCCACGGAGCCCGTCGGGCCGAAGCTGAGCCGTCGCGGTCCGCCGGGACGGCGTCGGGCGCTACGACCTGGCCGCCCGCCACAGCAGGGCGCCGGCCACGACGAGCGTCACGACGGCGAGGCTCTCAGCGATGAGGGAGAGCTCGGCCCATCCCACGACGAGTGGCATGGCGAGCCTCGCGAATCGCTTGGTTGCTGGCCGGTACGACGAAGGTGGGGCCCGGGGGGACTTCGGACCTCGCCAGCCCGCCTCAGGCCTAGCGAGCACACGGGGGAGCGGGCCGCCATACGTGGCCGATGGTGCAGAGGGTCCTGGACCGCTTGTTTGGGGGTCGTTCGTTACTTGACCTGGTCCTCTGGTAGACGCAGAGACGATGGAGGCCAGAAGAGGTTGACCGCCCGCCGGTCAGCTCGTTGGGCTGCGATGCTTTCGGCGGCGATCGGTCCAGCGGGGCCCGCTCGACCGAAACAGCTGCTCCGGTGACCGTGCCCTCAGCCCAGACAGGACCGTTGGAGCCACCCCGATGGGTCCTTCCTGCCCTGTGGGCCATCGTGGCCGTGCTCGTGGTCGATGCCGTGCTCCTGCCGCTCCTCTCTTCGTCCGGCCGCCCGCAGAGTGGGGTGAGGCATCGGGTCATCAGCCTGCACGGCCTCCGGGTACCGACGTTTCCGCCTGGCTGCACCACCGAGGCCCCGACGACAGGCTCGGTCACGAGCGTCCCGATGCAGATCCTCCGATCCGGCCCCCTGACCTTCGAATACGTCCCTGTCTGTCTGAACGGACATGGGCCCTATCCGTTCATCCTCGACACCGGGGACTCGTTATCGACGATCGACACCGCCCTGGCGAGGACGCTGCAGCTACCTTCGGCCGGTCCCCCGGGCCTCGGCGCCGGAGCGAACTGTGACGCCCGGACACAGCCGGTGTTCGTGGCCCAGTGGTCGCTGGGCTCCCTACCCCTCGACCCACAGGTCGCTCAGGCCATCGGCATCCCGGACTTCGGTGTGACCGACGCCCCGGCCGGCTTGCTCGGTTCGGACGTCCTCAGCCGGTTCGGCAGTGCCCGGTTGGACTTCATGTCGAGACAACTACGGGTGTTCGGGACGGAGAGCTCCGGGGTGGGAGCGACCACGCAAGGTGACAACCAGGCGACCTCTGTGCTCGTCGCTGGCCAAGCGCATACCGAGGTTCCCCTCGTCGTGCTCCGTTCGTCTGTCTCGGTCATCACCTTCGTCAAGGTCGTCATCGGCGGCTCCTTGCAACCGTTCGTACTCGACACGGGCGCCGGGCGTTCGGCTGCCGACCCGCAGACCGTCACGGAGGGGTCCCTGAGGGACTCCGGAGATCGGGAGGTGGTGCCCAGCATCGGCTGCGTGAGGAGTGTGCCCCTCGTCGGGAGCGGCCCGTGGTCGATCAAGGCGTCGAGCGGGTACGTCCCGTTGCAGCCTCAACTGGTGCTCGAGGTGACGCTCCCTCCGGAGTTCGCCGGCGCTCTGGGGTCAGACGTCCTGCGCCGGTTCGGATGGATCGTCATCGACTACCAGCACGAGTTCCTGCTGTTGGGCAGCCCCTGATACGGGATGGCACCCACGTGAGGGGCTCCGGGCTGCTCGGGGAGGACGCCGACGTTGGAGTTTGTCCCGGGGCCCTCACGGTATGCTGGCATACCATGAAGCGGACGACGGTCAAGCTCCCAGATGAACTGGACGCCTTGCTGCGGCACGAAGCCGAGCGGCGTGAGATGACCGTATCTGCGCTCACTCGAGAAGCCATCGAAGCGCACCTGGGAGGCGCCAAGGATAAGCGTCGACTGATGGCTGCGGGAGCAGGACACAGCGGGCGCTCCGACATTTCCGAGCGGATAGAAGAGATTCTCCGGGCGGAGGTGAAGCCATAGCACTGCTCGTCGATGCGGGGCCGCTCTACGCGTACGTCGACGCCGACGATAGACACCATGCGGAGTGTCTTGAGCTCCTGCAAGATCACCCAGGTCCGTTGATCGTGCCTGTCCTCGTCATCGCGGAGGTCGTGTACCTCCTCGAGTCGCGTCTCGGGTCGGAAGCCGAGATCCGGTTTCTCGGAGACCTTGCCAGCGGGAACTTGATCAGTGAGCATGTAGCCGCCGCCGATTGGCTGCGAATAGCCGAACTGGTGGCGATCTATCGGGATCTGCCGCTCGGCACCGTGGATGCCTCGGTGGTCGTGTCCGCTGAGCGATTAGGAATCTCGCAGGTAGCCACGCTTGACCGTCGTCACTTCACCGTCGTGCGCCCGGAACATGTTCCACTGTTGGAACTCGTTCCGTGATCGAACCGAGATCATGCTTTACTGGTTCGCAGAGGTGTGACGGTGAGTCGGCCTCCAGGCGGGGAACTGTCGCGCTCGAGGGAGTGTCCGTCGAGAACGACAGGTGATCAGCTCGCTTAAGCGAGATGCCGTCGCCCCTGGTGGCGGCCGCCGGCATCGACGCACCGTCTGCCACCTCGTCTCCGGGCGACGCCCGTTCCACTGCCCGCGGATCGCCAGTACCCCTAGCCGGTCATAGATCCCTGACATCGGGTTTGCCCGATCTCAGATCCATCCTTCGACTTGCTGCGATGTGGTTGTTAGTCTCCTCGTGGCGGTCACGGATCGAGGGCACATGGCACGAGTCCGGCGTCTCACAGCTACTCGCTTCTCCCGGGTTATCGTGGGTGTGACGGTTGTCGCCGGCGGCATCCTCGGGGTGACCGTGCCGGCCGGTGCGGTTGGTCCGACGACGATCACCACTTGCACCCTGGCGAACTTCCTGACGGCCGTCAGCACGAGCGGCATCGTGACCTTCGGCGTCAATTGCGCCCTCACGCTGACCGCACCTGTGAAGGTTGCCGCCGCGCAGAACATCACGATCGACTCGGGCGGGTTCACCGTCTCCCTCTCTGGTGGTGCCGCCGTGCAGCTGTTCGTCGTCAAGGGAGGGACGCTCGCCATCAACGGCCTCACGCTGAGCGAGGGCTTTAGTCGGGGGGCCAACGGCAGCTCGGGCGCCAACGGTGCAGCGGGCACCGCCGGTTCCGACGGTGCGAACGGCACGGGCACGTCCAGCGGCGGCGCCGGCGGGAACGGCGGCGCCGGGGTGAGCGGCAAGTCCGGGAAGGCCGGCAAGCAGGGCGCCGGTGGCGCCATCGAGAACCTGGCAGGCAGCGTCACGCTTACCTCGGCGACGCTGGCCGGCGACGAGGCCATCGGCGGTAACGGCGGCAGTGGAGGCAACGGCGGAATCGGCGGAACCGGCGGGTCGGGTGGCTACGGGGGCCTTGGGGCCAACGGCGGCAACGGTGGGAACGGCGGCCCAGCGGGGAAGGGCGGCAAGGCCGGCAACGGGGGGGCGGCCCTCGGCGGCGCGATCTACAGCAACGGGGGCACGCTCGACCTCATCGGCTGCACGTTCGAGGCCGACGCCGCCTACGGCGGCGACGGCGGCTACGGCGGGACCCCGGGCTACGGGGGATTCGCTGGTCACGGTGGGGCCGGGGGCATGGGAGCGACCGGTGCGCCAGGTGGCAACGGTGGGAATGCCGGCACGGCGGCGAAGGGCGGGAAGGGCGGGAAGGCGGGGAACGGCGGGGTCGGCGAAGGTGGTGTCGTCTACAGCCTGAACAGTTCGGTCACGCTCACGGGCACCAACGTCTTTTCTGCCAACCAGGCCCGGGGTGGCAGCGGTGGCGGCGGCGGGCCGGGCGGCACCGGCGGGGAAGGCATCCTCGGCGGCCCGGGCGGCATGGGTGGCACGGGCGCGCCCGGCGCCTCGGGCGGCTCGGGCCCCGGTGGGCAGGGCGGCCCGGGCGGGGCGGCCGGTCAACCGGGACTGAACAGCCTGAGTGGCGCGAGCTCCCCGGCCCTGCCTGGAGGGCAGGGCGCGACGGGAGGCGGGGGCGCGCTGTACGTCGCCGGGACCACCTCGGTCAGCGGCGCCAGCTTCCTGGACGACGGCGCGCAGGGAGGGAGCGGCGGGAACGGCGGCAACGGTTACCCGGACTACGGCGGGGCGGCTGACGGGGGCCAGGGATCGACGGGCGGGAACGGTGGCTGGGGCGGCCCCGGTGGCTCCGGTGTTCCTTCCGGTCCCACAGGCCCCGGCCAGCCGGGCAGCGCCGGGCTGGCGGGCGCTCCTGGGGGCCCCGGCGCGACCGCCGGCAACGGTGGGCCGGGAGGCGTCGGCGAGGGCGGTGCGATCTTCAACAGCGGGTCTCTGACCGTGACGGGCAGCACCTTCACGGGCGATGCCGCTGTCGGCGGCGCAGGCGGTCTCGGTGGCCTCGGTGCCGGCGGCGGGAGCAGTGGCGGCGGGGGTAACGGTGGCAACGGCGGGGCCGGGACTCCTGGAGGCAACGGCGCGAACGGCGGCGCCGGCGGCGCCGGCGGCAGGGGCGCCAGCGGCGGCACCGGCGGGAGCGGCGGCACGGCCGAAGGCGGTGCGCTCGCCGATTCGTCCGGTACGGCGACCGCCACGACGAGCACGTTCGCCATGAACTCCGCCTCGGCGGGCAGCGGCAACGTCGGCGGCGGCGGGGGCAACGGTGGCACGGCCGGCGGCGGGGGCAACGGTGGCGAGCAGGGCGACGGCCTGACGACCGGCGGCGGGAACGGAGGCAACGGCGGCAACGGCGGGAACGGGGGCAACGGCGGCAAGAGCGGGAACGGAGCGAACGCCGTCGGGGGGGCAGTGTGGACGAGTCCCGGAGGCTTCAACTGCACGACCGACTCGTTCTCGTTGGATTCGGTCGCCGGCGGGATGGCAGGTACGTCCGGTGGGCCGGCGGGACCCTTCGGCGCCGGGGGAGGCGGCGGTATCTACAACGCGGGCCTTGGCGTCGGCACGAATGGCACACCAGGTAGCAACGGCACGAACGGCCTGGCTGGCACCGCCGGGGGCAACGGCACCGGCACCGCCCTGAACTGCAACTGAGCGACGAGACGCGCACTCCTACGTACGCCGGCTGCCCATTGTCGAGGGGGTGCGCATCGAGCCGCCGGGCGCCGAGCAAGTGGTTGCGCTCGTTGAGGCCATGCCTGACCGCTACCGGGCGCTCGTGATCCTCGCCGCCCGAACCGGCCTACGCCAAGGCTCAGCAAGATGTTCAAAGGGCCAACGCGGTCAGCTACGAGACCCCTTGGCCCCCCTCTAGCCGCGATCCGTCCTCTCCCAAGAATTCTTCTGGGGAGAGAGGGGCTACGACAGCGGAACGGCGAGGGACCTCCCGCTGCCGGCCCGAGACGTTGAGGCCGCCGGCCATCGCTGGGCGGTGGGCGAGCGGGTCGTCGCCAAAGCGCCGGGACCTCCGCTGACCGGCGCGGTGGTCAGGGGAGGATCTGGACGAACGACCCGTCGCTCGCGTCAATCTCAGTCACCGAGCCGCCCTTGCCGGCGCTGTTCGTTACCCATAGGTGGGTCCCGTCGTGGATCACGGCTGCTGACGCGAGGAAGTTGTACGGGGCACCTTGCAGCGTGCGCACGGGAGACCCGTCACTCGTGTTGAACTCAGTGACCGAGGACATACGGTTGTTGGCGAAGAGGTTCGTCACCCAGATATGGCTGCCGTCGAAGGTTGAGCCGGTCGGTGAGGCGAAGCCGTAATTTCCGGTGTTGTTCGAGAGGCGCTGCACGAACGAGCCGTCACTGGACCGGAACTCGGTGACGCTCCCACCGCACTCGTTCGTCACCCAAAGGTTCGTGCCGTCAAAGGCGATCGTGGTGGGGTTGCAGAAGTCCCAGGTGGAGGGATCGTAGAGTTGCTGGACGTAGGACCCGTCACTGGCGTTGATCTCTGTCAGCGAGTCGCCGGCCGACATCGAGCCGCTGAACGAATTGGCGACCCAGAGGTGGGTGCCGTCGAAGGTGATGGCGGAGGGTGAGTCGAACCCGTACGTGGCGTTCTGGATTGTCCGGACCCACGATCCGTCGCTGGCGTTGAACTCGGTGACCGAATTGCCAACGCCGTTCGTCGCCCAGAGATGCGTCCCGTCATAGGTGATGCCATCGACCCCGTCGAACCCATAGGAGCCGCCTCTGAGCGTTTGGACCCAAGAGCCGCCGCTGGCGTTGAACTCGGTCACCGAGTTGTCGAAGCCGCTGTTCGTCACCCAAAGATGTGACCCGTCGAAGGTGATGGCGGAGGGATGGTCGAACCCGTACGGGGCGCCGCCGAGGGTCTGCACCCACGAACCATCGCTGGCGTTGAACTCGGTCACCGAGTTGCCCTGGTCGTTCAGCACCCAGACATGAGTGCCGTCGAAGGCCTCGGCGACTGGATCAGCGAAGTTGTACGAGAGGGTGACCTTAAGTGGCTTGGAGGCGCGGCCGGTTCCCTTAATGTTCGACGCCCGCACGGCGATCTTGTACATCGTGCCGTTCGCAAGACCCGAGATCGTGCACATCGTGGCGCCGGTCGTCGTACAGCTCGCCGACCCTCCTCACGACGTGGCCGTCGCTACGTAGCCGGTGATCTTCGAGCCACCGTCGTTCACCGGTGCGCTCCAGGAGACCTCCGCCGAACCGGGCACGAGGGTGGTCGCGACACTGGTGGGCTTGCCCGGTACCTTGGGCCCGCCGCCTGCGCCGGCCGGTGTCGGGAGCGCCATTGCCCCGGCGACGGTCACGAGAGATGCGCACACAAGCCATACGCCGCGAGCTCTCACCGAACGACCCCTTCTGCGATGCCGTGCTCCATACTGCCTTGCTTCGCCCCCGCTAGGCCGGCTGGTTCGTATTTCTTGAGTGTCAAGATATCTTGACAATCTTGGCGGTGGGCGTCTACTGTGAGGGCATGGGAGCCAGGCTTGCGTCGGATCGTGAGGACGTGACTGTGCGGGTTGCGCTCAAGGGTGACGATCCGATTGATCGCCTAAGAGCCCTGAAGTCAGCCGACGAGACCGTCGAGCGCTGGCTGGCGGAGGCGATTGGAGAGGCCCGCCAGGCCGGTAGGTCGTGGGCTGCGATCGGAGAAGCACTGGGAGTCACTCGTCAGGCGGCATGGCAGCTCTATAACGCAGATCTGCGCCTTGGAATCAACCGCGCCAGGGAGCGGTCGGGCATGTCAGAGGATGAGGCCGCTGCAGAAGCCACCGAGGAACTCCGGACCGCTCGGGCACGACGCCGACGTTGAAGGTTGTTCTCGACCCCAACGTCATCATCTCGGCGCTCCTCTCCACAGGAACGACTGCCGCCGTCTTGGACTTCTGGCTCGATGAACGGGTGTATCAACCGGTCGTCTGTCCGATGCTGCTGGAAGAGCTCGAGGAGGTGTTGTCTCGGCCCAAATTCCAAGCACTTGAGCCTTCGGTGGTGCACCTTCTCTTGGATCGGCTGCGAACAGAGAGTGACTACGTCGAGGACCCCCTTGTTGAGTCTGGAGTGACGGATGATCCGGACGACGACTATCTCGTCGCCCTTGCCCGGCAAGCCGGAGCATCATTCATTGTGTCGGGTGATCCACATCTACATGTCCGCGAGACGGTCGGTGTCAGGGTGCTCCATCCTCGGGAGTTTCTTGACCGAATCTCCCAGATCCCCGACAGGGGAGATTTCTCGGAATAGCGGCATTGACCGGATCCGTGATGAAGCACGTAGTTGCAGGAGTGACGGTGAGTCGGCCTGTAGGCGGGGTTCTGTCCACCCTCTCTCGAGGGATGGGTGGCCATCCATCTCAGCGGCCTACCTGGGGACTGCCCTCCCCGGAGGGAGAGCCGGACGGGCCGCCCATGTCCCACGCTTGGCCTTGCTCCGGGTGGGGTTTACCGAGCCGACCGGGTCACCCCGGCCGCTGGTGCGCTCTTACCGCACCGTTTCACCCTTGCCTGTGTGGACCGAAGCCCACCATCGGCGGTCTGTTCTCTGTGGCACTTTCCTGCGGGTCACCCCGACTGGCCGTTAGCCAGCACCTTGCCCTGCGGAGCCCCGACCTTCCTCGACCCGGTCCCGTCCCGAGAGGGACGACCCGGGCCGCGACCACCCGGCCGACTCACCGTCCCCACCATTGTGCCAGGTGGGAGGGGTCGTCACGGCCCGCCGGGTTCCGGGGCGTCGACGGCGTCTGGATAGGGTGTTCCCCGTGGCGAAGGACACCGGTGAGCTGCAGGAGGACGGACACCCCGACGCCCTCTCGATCACCCAGCTCCTGAACGAGGTCGAGGGCACGATCGCCCGGGCCTTCCCCCGCTCGCGACACATCTGGGTCCGGGGGGAGATCCAGACCCTCAACGACCGCACCGGCCACTGTTACATCGACCTGGTGGATCCCGAGGCCCGCCACGACCGGCAGCCGCCGATGTTGAAGGTGGTGGCCTGGCGCACGACCTGGGGTCCGATGCAGGCCCTCCTGCGACGCGAGGGGCTGGCCCTCGAACCGGGGATGGTGGTGGTCCTGCGCGGGAAGCTCGAGTTCTACCGGCCCCGCTCGTCGATCTCGTTCGTCCTGGACCAGATCGACGTCACGGCCCTCCTCGGCCGGCTGGCCGCAGAGCGGGCGGCCCTCTTGCGGGCGCTCGCCGCCGAGGGGCTGCTCGAGGCCAACCGTCGGCTGGCCGTCCCGGCGGTGACCCAGCGGCTCGCCCTCGTGGCCAGCCCGGGCACGGAGGGCTACCACGACTTCCTTGGCCAGCTCGAACGCTCGGGCTTCGCCTTCGACGTGTCGCTCGTACGGACCCGGGTCCAGGGCGACAGCGCGCCGGTGGCGCTCGCCCGTGGCATCGCCCGGGCCGCCCGCTCGGCCTGTGACCTCGTCGTGATCGTCCGGGGTGGCGGTTCGAAGGCCGACCTCGTCGCCTTCGACGCCGAGCCGGTGGCCCGAGCGATCGCCGGCTCGCCCGTCCCGGTGTGGACTGGGATCGGCCACACCGGTGACGAGTCGGTCGCCGACATGGTCGCCAACCGCTCGTTCGTCACGCCGACCGAGTGCGGGCGAGAGCTCGTGGCCCGGTTGGCCGGCTGGTGGGACGACGAGGTCGTGCGGCAGGCCGAGCTCGTGGTGCGCCGGGCGGTCGAGGTGCTGGGGGAGGCCGAGACGGGCGATGCCGCCGCCCGTACGAGGCTCGTCGGCGCCGCCCGCCGTCAGCTCGACGGGCACGGCGAGCGGCTGGGTGTCCGCCTGGGGGCCGTGGCCGCGCTGGCCCCGGCGGCCGTGTCGTCGTCCCGGGAGTCCCTGGCCGGCCGGGCCGGTCGCCTGCCGGTCATCGCCGACCGCCACGTCCACGGGGCGGTCGAGCGGCTCGACGGCTTCCGCCGGCTGCTGGCCGCCTACGACGTCGAGCGGCAGCTCGAGCGGGGGTACACGATCACCACCGACGCCGACGGGCGGACCGTGCGGACCGTCGCCGACCTGTCGCCGGGGACCGAGATCGTCACCCGCTTGGCCGACGGACGCGCTCGGTCGGTGGTGGCCGAGGTGTCTGCGACCGACGGCGGGGGAGCGTCGTGACGGCCGAGGGGCGGTCGGAGCGACCGGTGGGCGAGCTCTCTTACACCGAGGCCAGCCGGGAGCTCGACGAGATCGTGGCCTTCTTCGAGCAGCGGGAGGTCGACGTGGACCAGCTCGTCGGCCGGCTCGAGCGGGCCACCGCCATCGTCGACGAGCTCGACCGTCGGCTGCGCCGGACGCGGGCCCAGGTCGAAGAGCTCGTGCCCCGGCTCGAGGCGGCCGCGAGCGACGGCCCGGCCGGGGAGGACATGGGCGACGAGATGATCGACGAGGAGGACGAGATGGGCGAAGCCGATGACGGTAGCGATCCGAAGGGGCTCTTCTGATGGTCGACGACGGATCCCTCTACTTTCGCCAGCTCCTGTCGGGACGGGACTTCGCGGCGGGCGACATCGTCGCTCGGCAGATGGTCAACTTCGTCTACGCGCTCGGTGACCGGGCGAGCGGCGAGGCGGTGCTCGTCGACCCGGCGTACGCCGTCGGTGACCTCCTCGACCTGCTCGCCGCCGATGACATGCGCTGCGTCGGCGTCCTCGCCACCCACTACCACCCGGACCACGTCGGTGGCTCGATGGGCGGCTGGTCGGTCGAAGGGGTGACCGAGCTCCTCGAGCGGGTCGACGTGCCGGTCCACGTGCAGCGGGCCGAGGTGCCCTGGGTGGCCCGGGTGACCGGACTCGGGCACGACCAGCTCGTGGCCCACGAGAGCGGGGACCTCGTCACGGTTGGGGGGATCGAGGTCGAGCTCGTGCACACCCCGGGTCACACCCCGGGCAGCCAGTGCTTCCTCGTCGACGGGCGGCTCGTCTCCGGTGACACGCTGTTCCTCGAGGGGTGCGGACGCACCGACCTGCCCGGCGCCGACCCCGTCGCCATGTACGAGTCGCTCACCACGCGCCTCGCCCGAGTGCCCGACGACACCGTCGTCTACCCCGGCCACCTGTACTCGATCGAGCCGTCGGCCACCATGGGTGAGACGCGCCGGACGAACTACGTCTTCCGGCCGCACTCGGTGGAGCAGTGGCTCGCCATGTTCGGCGAGTGAGCGACGACGTGGCCGCGCCCCGGGACAAAGGGGCGCCGCTGCCGACGGACGGCACCGTGGTCGTCGTCGGCGCCTCGCTCGCCGGCCTGCGGGCGGCCGAGGCGCTGCGCACGGAGGGCTTCGACGGGCGGATCATGCTCGTCGGCGAGGAGCTGCACCTGCCCTATGACCGGCCGCCCCTGTCCAAGCAGGTGCTGGCCGGCAGCTGGCCCCCCGAGCGGGCGGTGCTGGCCGACCGGACGAAGCTCGACCAGCTGCGCATCGAGCACCTCGCCGGGCACCGGGCGCTCCGACTGGACGCCCTCGCCCGCACCGTCGAGCTCGACGACGGCACCACGCTCGCCGCCGACGGCGTGGTCGTGGCGACCGGCGCCCACCCGCGGCGGCTGCCCGGCACCGAGGACCAACCCGAGGTGCGGACGCTGCGGACGCTCGACGACTCGGTAGGGCTGCGCGAGCGGCTGGTCACGCTCGGCCCGGGGGCCAAGGTCGTGGTCGTCGGCGCCGGGTTCATCGGCTCGGAGGTCGCCGCCACCTGTCGCCAGCTCGAGGCCGAGGTGACCGTGCTCGAGGCCCTGCCCACCCCGCTCTCGCCGGCGCTCGGCGTCCGGGTCGGGGCGGCGTGCTCGGCCCTGCACCTCCGCCACGGGACGACGCTGCGCACCGGGGTCGGCGTGGCCACCGTCCACCCGAGGGGCGCACCGTCGGCCGCCGTGCCGGGGGCGCCCGCCCCGGCCGAGGGGGAGGCCGGCCGGGTCGAGCTCACCGACGGCCAGTCGCTGCCGGCCGACGTGGTGGTCGTGGGCATCGGGGTCGTGCCCACCACCGACTGGCTCGCCGACTCGGGACTCGAGCTCGACGACGGCGTGGTCTGCGACGAGGCCCTCTTCTGCGCCGAGGGCGTCGTGGCCGCGGGCGACCTGGCCCGCTGGCCCTTCCCGACCGAGGGGCGGCTCGTCCGGATCGAGCACTGGCAGGTGGCGGCGGAAGAGGGCGCGGCGGCCGCCCGGAGCCTCGTCGTCGGACGGGCCGAGGCTCCCGCCTTCGACCCCGTGCCCTACTTCTGGTCGGACCAGTACGGGACGCGCCTCCAGATGCTCGGGCACCCGGGGCCCGACGACGACGTCGAGGTGGTCGACGGCCACCTCGAGGCCGAGAAGTTCGTCGTCGTCTACGGGCGGGCGGGCCGGCTGACCGGGGCGCTCGCCCTCGGTCGGCCGCGGCTCCTCATGGCCTACCGGCCCCTTATGGCTGAGCGGGCGAGCTTCGCGGCGGCGCTCGCCCTCCAGCCGACCTGACGCTGCGCCCGGCCCGGGACTGTCGGGCCCGGCGCCGCAGCCCCCTCGCCTGCTTCGACAAGTAGCGCTTCGTGGTGGCGTCGGGCTCGGCCACGCCGTAGGCGGCCCGCTCCGCCGCCAGGGCGAGGTCGAGGGCGCTCGGGCCGGGTGGCCCGCGGCCCGCCAGGTGGGTGTCGAGGCGGAAGGCGAGGGCCGACAGCGGCTCGGTCGGGTCGAGCGCCAGACCGGCCGAGCGGCTGGCCCGCTCGAGCTGCCTCGTCATGGCGGCGGCCCAGGTCTTCGGCTGCCGGCGCCAGGCGTGAACGAGGACGGAAGCGGCGAGGAGGAGGCCGAGGATCACGGCGATGGGCACGAGCGGGAGCTTGCGGAGGGCGTCCCAGGCGTCGTGGGCCAGCGCCGAGGCCGGCGTGGGGTTGGCGGTCGGCACGAAGGCCGTCGGGTCGAAGCTCTGCCAGCCGTACTTGGCGAACCAGACCTGCACCCAGGCGTGGGCGTCCCGGGCCTGGACGTCGTAGAGGTCGGTGAGCGGGTTGTAGGGGCCGGGCACGTAGCCGACCGCCTCCCGGGCCGGGATGCCGAGGGAGCGCAGCATGACGGCGAGCGACGTGCTGATCTGCTCGCAGTAGCCGCGGCGGGTGCCGAAGAGGAAATCGTTGACGGTGTCCTGGCCACGCTTCAGCGCCGGGATGTTCGTCGTGTACTTGGTGTGCTCGCCGATCCAGGCCTCAAGGGCGACCACCTTGTCGTAGTCGTTGGGCTGGTTGGCCGTGATCCGACGGGCGAGGGCGGCGACCCGGGCGTAGCGGTGCAGCGGGATCTGGGTGTACGCGCTGTACTCCGCGTTGAACAAGCCGCCGGAGGTGGTGCTCCGCAGCTCCGCCGGCGAAGGCGTCGCCACGTTGGACTGGACCGTGTACACCGAACCCGACCCGAGCGACGTCCCCGCCCGCATCGTGTCGTCGGGCGCCAGGTAGAGACTGCTGGCGGGGAACCAGACCTCCGTGGGCTCGGCGGCATGGAGGATGAGATTGGCTCCGGTGACCGCGACGTAGAAGGTCTGGATGTCGGGGACGGTCGCGCGCGGGTCGACCCCCTGCGCCAAGGGGATCTGGAACGGTGGCCCTTGGCCCACGGACTGGAAGAGGGGGCCGTTCTTGCGCAGCGGTGTCTGGGACCACGACTGACCGTCCCACGCATTGAAGGTCTCGGCCAGCCAGAAGGTGGGCCGGTCGGCGCGCACCCGGAACACCACCTGGTTGCCGAGCGAGCCTCGGATGGCGGTGTCGAGCGGCCCGGCGAAGCCGAGGAAGCCGCCCACCCGCGTGGGTCCCGCCGACGAGCCCGGCGCGAGCGGCTGCGTGCCCGACGACCCTCCGGCGAGGGACCCCTGGCTCGGGAGCTCCACGTCGCCGGCGAGCGAGGTGGGGAAGACGATCGTGCTCGACGCCCGGGGGGCCGGGAGCAGGGCGACGATGAGCCCCCCGAGGACGAGGACGGCGACGGCGGTCAGCCCGACGGTCCGGCCCCGTAGGCGAGCCCCGCCGACCATGGAGGACCACATGGCCATCATGCCGACGAGGCCGATGGCCGCCCAGACGATGACGTAGAGGCCGAGCGTGCTATCGACGGCCTGCGCCGCCGCGGCGGCCATGAGCGTGGCCGAGCCGGCCATCGAGAAGCCGAGGTCCCGTCGCGACGGCACGTCGAAGGCGTGGGTGACCTGGATCAGGGTGAAGAGCACGGCGAGCGGCCCTTCCACAGTGGAGAGGTTGCCGAACGTCGAGCGCTTCGTGATCGAGACGAAGAACCAGAAGAAGGACACCACGACGGCCAAGGCCAGGAGGAGCTTGAGCCAGGGGAGCGGCTGCTCGCGTCGCCAATAGGAGAAGACGTTGCCCGCGATCACGAGGATGATCGACGCCACGGTGAACGTCGTGTTGAGCTCGCCCTCGGACCAGCAGGCGGCGATGGCCACGACCACGCAGAGGGTGGCCGCCACCCGGAACAGGATCGAGTGCTCGGCCGGCCCTGGCCGGTTGGCCGCCTTGACCGCGCCGACGAGGCTCATCTGAGCCCCGCGTCGGCCGGGATGGGGACGGCCCGGGCCAGCCGGCGGCCCGCCTGCTGGGCGCTGTCCACCCGCTCACTCACGACGCCGCCGGGCTCACCCGTGAGGAGGATGACGCCCTGGCCGGCGGCCAGGAGCTCGCTCACCGTGCCGAGCGCCCGCTCGGCCTGCCGCTCGGCCGCCTCGTGCCCGCCGCTGAGCGGCACCCGCACGGTCACGGGGCGCGAGGTGGGCTGCTCCATTTCGCGCACCATGAGCGAGCCGGTGTGGGCCGTGGCCGGCCAGTGGACCCAGTGGCGGAGGTCGCCCGGCCGGTACTGGCGGACGCCCCGCGGCTCACCGACCCGGGCACTCACCCGCCGGCGGTCCTCACCGGCCGATCGGCCCTGGACGAGGTTCACATCATCGGGTTCGCCCCGGCGAGGGGCCACGTGCAACGGGTGCGAGAGCGGGAGGAGGACCTTCTTCGACCACCAGAGGAGACCGAACGGTGCGGCCGAGGCCACGACCACCACGCAGTGGGTCATGACGCCGCGGTGCTCGGATCGGCCTTCGATCAGGCAGACGGACCGGTTGCCGGTCACCGTCTCGGGACCGGGCGGCACGAGGAGACGGACCCGCAGCGGCCGGGAGACGGCCAGTTCGACGGCGACCGGCTCGCCGACCGTGCCGTCGGTGGGGGAGTTCACGACGTGGCAACGGGCGAGGCGGACGGCGAAGGCCGGGACGACGAGGCCGACGGCCAGGAAGCCGGCCAGGATGGCCCCGAGGGCCTGGACCCAGCCGGCGCCGCTGTTGTGGGCGATGGCCCCCCAGGCGCCGAGGGTGAGGATGCTGCCGAGCACCGGCCCGGCGGCGTGGCGCGGCCGAGGTCGGCTTTCGTGGCGTTTGCCCCACGGCCCAGCGAGCTCGTCGGCGAGGCCCTGGGGCTCGCCGCGGGCTGTGGGGCTCACGGCCTCGGGGCCGGGATGGAACCCAGGACGTCGGCGACGACGGTCGCGCCCATCTTGTCGTCGCCGTCGGTGAGGAGGCGGTGGGCCAGGCTGGGCACCGCGAGCGCCTGGACGTCGACCGGCGACACGTAGTCGCGACCGTAGAGGAGGGCGTGGGCCTGGGCCGAGCGCACGAGGGTGATCGAGGCCCGCGGGCTGGCGCCGAGGCGCACGGGACCGGCCTGGCGGGTGGCCCGGGAGATGGCCACCGCGTACTCGGCCACGGCCGGGGCCACGTGGACCTGCCGGGTGGCCGCGATGACCCGGGCCCAGTCCTCCACCTTGCACACGGGGGCCAGGGTGGCGAGGGCCTCCCGGCCGCCGTGGCGCAGCGCCAGCTGCATCTCGGTCTCGGCGTCGGGGTAGCCGAGCGGCGTGCACAGGGCGAAGCGGTCGAGCTGGCTCTCGACGAGCGGGAAGGTCCCGAGCTGGCCGACCGGGTTCTGGGTGGCGAGCACCATGTGGGGCCGCGGCAGCCCCCAGGACTCGCCGTCCACCGAGACCTGCTGCTCCTCCATCGCCTCGAGGAGGGCCGACTGCGTGCGCGGTGGCGTCCGGTTGAGCTCGTCGACGAGCACGATGTGGGCGAAGACCGGTCCGGGCCGGAACTCCCAGGCGGAGGTGTCCTGCGAGTACACCGAGACGCCGGTCACGTCGGTCGGCAGCAGGTCGGGGTGGCCCTGGACCCGGGAGAGGTTGGCCCCGAGGGAGACGGCGAGCGTCCGGGCGAGGACGGTCTTGCCGACGCCCGGCACGTCCTCGATGAGGAGGTGACCGCCGGAGAGGGCGGCGACGACGGCCACGGTGACCGCCTCGGGCGCGCCCAGGAGCACCCGCTGCAGGTTGGCGTGCAGCGCCCTCGCCAGCTCGACGAACGCGGTCAACCCCTGTTCGCCTCCTTGGGTCCCGCCCGACCCGTTCGTCGTCGTGCTGCCGGTCGTGGTCGTCATCTCGCCCCTCCGCTCGATGAGCCTGGCACCAGTGTGGCGCGTCCTAGAACCGAATCCCCGACAGCTCCGGGATCGTGTGCTCCGCCCGGCTCCGGGCCTCGAGCCACCGGGCCCGACGCGCCGCTCTCGTGCCGTCGTCGATCGACGGCTCGACCGTGGCCGACGGCCGGTAGGCGGCGGCCACCTCCTCCTCGTCCCGCCAGGTGCCGACGGCCAACCCGGCCAGGAACCCGGCCCCGAGTGTCGTGGCCTCGGTCACCGGGGCCACCTCGACCGGTCGACCGGTGGCGTCGGCCAGGGCCTGGACGAACACCTCGTTGGCGGTCATCCCGCCGTCGGCCCGCAGGGCCTCGACCCGGAGCGTGCTCGCCGCCTCGGCCGCCTCGAGGAGGTCGGCCCCCCGGTCGGCCACGCCCTCCAGGACGGCCCGCACGAGCTCGGGGCGGCCCGTGCCCCGGGTGAGCCCGAGGAGGGTGCCCCGGGCGCCGAAGTCCCACACCGGGGTGCCCATTCCGAGGAGGGAGGGCACGAAGGCCACCCCGCCGGTGTCCGGGCAGGCCGCAGCGACCTCGGCCGACTGGGCGGCGTCGTCGAGCACGCCGAGGTCGTCGCGGAGCCACTCCACGCACGTCCCGGCGGTCACCATCATGGCCTCGACCCCCCAGGTCGGGGCGCCCTCGCGCTGCCACGCCACGATAGGGAAGGTACCGGTTGCGCTGGGTTCGAGGGCATCGGGGCGCTCGGCGCCCACACAGAGGTCCAGCATCCCGCCGGTGCCGAAGGTCACTTTGGCCAGGCCGGGGAGAGTGCAGCCCTGGCCGACGAGCGAGGCCTGCTGGTCCCCGGCCAGGCCGCAGATCGCCGGAGCCCCCGGGAGGAGGACCGCCTCGCCCACCGGCCCCGACGAGTCGACCACCCTCGGCAGCATGGCCCGGGGGATGCGGAGCACCTCGAGGGCCCGGTCGTCCCAGTCGAGCGTGTCGAGGCGGGCCAGCCAGGTCACCTCGGCGTTGGTGGCGTCGGTCACGTGGGGGGCGCCGGCCGCCGCCCCGCCGCAGAGGACCCAGACGAGCCAGGTGTCGACGGTGCCGAAGACGAGCTCCTCGGCCGCCCGGGCCCGCCCGGGGTCGGCCTCGTCGAGGAGGGCGGCGACCTTGGTCGCCGCGGCGTAGGGCGGGAAGCGGAAGCCCTCGGCCTGGAGGGCGAGGCAGGTCCCGACGGTGCGCAGGTCCTGCCAGCCGAGGCCCGGGCCCACCGGCTCGCCGGTCCGCCGGTCCCAGACCACGGTGGTGCCCCGCTGGTTGGCGATCCCGAGGCCGGCCACCGGCCCGCTCCCGGCGAGGACCTCGGTGGCCACCTCGACGGCCACCTCGGCCACCCTTCGGGCGTCGAACTCGACGAGGCCCGGTGCCGGCGTGGCCGGGAGGACCGACCGGTGGACGACGTGCTCGACGCTCGTGTCCGGCCGCACGACGGCCGCCCGGACGCCGGAGGTCCCGACGTCGATCACGAGGAGCGACGAGCCGCCGCCCTTCACGGCCACGGGACCGCTCCGTGCGTCGACGGGAGCCCGAGCTTGCCCGGGTTGAGGATGCCCGCCGGGTCGAGCGCCGCCTTCAACGCCGTGAGAACCGAGAACCCCGCCCCGAGGGCCTCGGGCAAGAAGCGCGACCGGTTGAGCCCGATGCCGTGGTGGTGGCTGATCGCCGCGCCGCGGCCGAGCACGACCGCGGTCAGCGCGTCCCAGGCCGACCGGTAGTAGTCCTCGGCCCAACCGGCCGACTCGTCCCCCTCGGGGGCCCGACCGGCGAACGTGAAGTAGAGGCAGGCCCCGTCGGGGTAGGCGTGGCTCTGGTGGACCGAGGCCACGAGGGTGCCGGGCAGGCGGGCGAGCTCACCGGTCACCGTGGTGGCGAGGCCGTCGAGCACCGACCAGCGGCCGGCCACCTCGGCGGTGTCCACGACGATGCCGGCCCGCCAGAGCGGGGCGAGGGCGCTCACGTCGTTGCGATGCTCCAGCCACCGGCCCACGAGGGCGGCGTCCAGGGCCGCCGCCCCGCCGGCCGCGGCCTCCTCGTCCACCACGGCCAGCGTGGCGGCCAGCAGTCCCTCGTCCGCCTCGTCGAGGACGACGAGCGCGCACGTCCCCGTGAGCTCGAAGTTGCGCTGCGACTCGACCTCGTCGTAGAGGCGCAGCACGGCGGGCGTGGCGCCGCGACGGAGGATGCGGCGACAGACCTCCAGGCCGGCGGCGAAGCTGGCCAAGCCGTACGCCCGACGGCCCTCGGCCGGCGGCACCGGGTGGACGACGAGCCGGGCGGCCGTGATTACGCCGAGGGTCCCCTCGCTCCCCACGAAGAGCTGGGTCAGGTTGGGCCCGGTCGCCGCCCGCGGACCCGCGCCCTCGGTCCGCACCACCCGGCCGTCGGCCAGCACCACCTCCAGGCCGATCACCATGTCCTCGACCTTGCCGTAGCGGGTGGAGTACTGGCCGGCGCTGCGACAGGCCAGCCAGCCGCCCACCGTGGAGAGGTCCATCGACTGGGGCCAGTGCCCGAGCGTGTAGCCCGACCCGGAGGCCCGGAGCTGGGCCTCGAGGTCGGGGCCGAACGTGCCGGCGGCCACGTCGGCCAGGAGCGAGGTCTCGTCGAGGTCGAAGAGACCACCCTTGAGCCCCGTGAGGTCGAGGGAGATGCCGCCGAAGACCGGCACCGCGCCGCCGCACACCCCGCTGCGGCCGGCCGCCGCGGTCACCGGCACGCCCGCCCGGGAGCAGATCGAGAGGACCTCGGCCACCTGGGCCGTGCTCGAGGGCCGTACGACGGCGGCGGGGCGGGCGGGGACCTGCCCGGCCGCCGCCCAGCCGATGGCGAGCGGCCACCAGTCACGTCCGGCCTCGGCCCGGTGCCCGTCGTCGGTCGACACCTCGGCCCCCGAGTCGGCGAGTCGGGCGAGGACGTCGGCCGGCACCGCTACCCGCGGCCCGTCGAGCCGGTCGCTGGTCGCCGCGGGGTCGGCCTCGATGGGGGTGGGCGGGGTAGGGGAGATCACGCGCTGGCGCGGAGGGCATCGAGGTCGTCGAGGCCGGCCGCTTCGAGGGTGTGGCGGGTGAACGCCGTGAAACGGGCCACCTCGGCCGCCGCCGTCGCCTCGTCCCATCCGAGCTCGGGGGTGACGAGCCGGGCCACGGCCCCGGCGGCCGCCGCGCTGGCCCGGGCGTCGAGGAGGACCGCCCGGGTCCGCCGGGCCAGGAGGTCGTCGAGGGAGCGAGCCATCTCCCGCCGGACGGCGTGGACGAACTCGACGCCCAGGTACGGGAGGCCGTCGACCAATGGTGTCAGCAGCTCGGGTCGACCCTCGGCCGAGCGCAGCACCTCGCCGGCCTCCGTGCCGTAGCGGGCCCGGAGATGGGCGAGGGCGGCCGGTGCGAGACCGCGGTGGTCGGCCGTCCATGGTTGACCACCGGTCTTCGGCGCGCCCCGCAAGGCCAACCGCTTCGTGACGCACCGTCCGATCGCCCGGCCCCGGAGCTGGCGGGCCACCTCGTCGACCGTGTCTTCGGCCATCTTGCGGTAGGTCGTGAGCTTGCCGCCGGTGACCGTGACGAGCCCGCTCGGCGCGCTGAAGACCGCGTGACGTCGTGACAGGTCGGCCGTGCGCTCGGAGAGCTGCTCGGCCGGATCCTGAGGGGCAAGGAGCGGCCGCAGGCCGGCCCATACGCCGGTCACGTCGGCCCGCGTCAACCCGGCGGTGGTGGCGGCGTTGGCCGTGCCGAGGAGGTAGTCGACGTCGTCGCCGGTGCAGAGCGGGTCGTCGAGCGGGCCGGCGTAGGACGTGTCGGTCGTGCCGAGGTAGACGAACCCGGCTTCGGGCCACGGGACGACGAAGATCGACCGCCGGTCCTTCGGCACCGGCAGGACCGCCGCGATGTCGCACGGGAGTCGGTCGAGAGGGACCGTGACATGGACACCCTTGGCCGGCCGGAGCGATCGCGGGTCGTGGCCCTCGTCGAGGGCCCGAACCTCGTCGGCCCACACGCCACCGGCGTTCACGACCACGCTGGCCCGCACCTCGAGCGCCTCGGTGGCGCCGACGGGCTCGACCCGGGCCCCGACGACCCGGCCGCCGACGTCGGTGAGGAAGCCGGTGACCGGCGCATAGTTGGCGGCCACCGCGCCGAAGTCGAGCACGGCCGTGCGCACGACGGTGAGGGCGAGGCGGGCGTCGTCGGCCCGGGCGTCGAAGTACAAGAACCCGGCCACCAGGCGGTCGGTGCGCAGGAGCGGCAGGTGCTCGAGGGCCACCTCCCGGTCGACCCGGCGGTGGTGGTTGCCGATGCGCAAACCCCCGGTGGCGTCGTAGAGCAAGAGGGCCGAGCTGTAGGAGCGGGCCACGGTCTTGGCCACGACGCCGTCGTGGCCGAAGAGCGGGATGAGGAAGGGGAGCGGGGAGACGAGGTGCGGGGCGTTGTCGAGGAGTCGCTGGCGCTCGGCCAGGTTCTCGTAGACGAGCCGGAGCTCCCGCTGCGTGAGGTAGCGGATGCCTCCGTGGACCATCTTCGAGGACTTCGACGACGTCCCGGAGGCGAAATCCCCCTTGTCGACGAGGGCCACCCGGAGCCCGCGGCTGGCCGCGTCGAGCGCCACGCCGGCCCCCGTGATGCCGCCGCCGATCACCAGGACGTCGAAGTGCTCCCGGCCGAGGCGAGCCAGGGCTTCCTCACGGTCGAACGCTCCGGCCCGCTCGGTGCGGACGCGAAGGTCCGGCTCGGTCACCATGCCAGCCTGCCACAGCGCTGGGGGAGCCCCGCCCGGCGACGAGGACCGCCGATAGAGCTTGCGGGCCCACGCAGGCATGCCGGAAGGGCCGGCCCGGGCAGGCAGGTGGGGCGAACCCCGGTGCACCGGATCCCTGACGGTGACCGAAGTCAGGTGATCCGCGGACGACGGGCCAGACTTGGCAGGTGGTCCCGAAGCCGAGCTGGCACAAAGTTCACCGTCGTACGGTCCGGTTGGACGGCACTCCCCGGACGGTCCTGTCGCCGCGCCCGTCGTGTCCCTACCGGTTCGCCACCAACCGGTTCCACGAGACCTGGCACGTGATCAGCGACCCCGAGGGGGCCGAGGCTCTGTCCCGCTGGATGTGGGCCATGGCCTATCAGCGCAGGGATGCCCTCTTCGTCGTCGACGAGCGATTCATGGTGCCGAACCCGTTTGACGCCGATGATTCCTTCCCGATCGTGATCGTGAACAGCGACGTGGCGGGCCTCGATCGAGCCGAGGAGAAGGATCTCCAGGCCGCCATGCCCTGGCGGTCGCCATCCGAGGGAACCGTGACACTGCAGACGGGCCGCCTCGACGACATGCTCGCAGATCCGAGAGGTTTCAACGACCGTGAGCGCACCGCCGAACATCGTTGGAATCCCCATCAGCAACGTCGATGGATCGACCGCAGCCATGGCCTGGTCGTCGTCGCCGCGCCACCGCCGGTGCTTCGGGTGTGGGCGGTCGAGCTGGGCGACTTCGGGTCCAACCTCCAAGAGGGCCAGAACTGGGTGGAACTCGACTACCCGAGCAAGAACGGCGAGGTACAGGTTTTTTCCGACTTCGAAGCTCGAGTTGCCCGCGCCGTCGCCGCCAGAACGGCGCTCTATCCGGGGCGAGCCCGTGGGGAGCTCTCGGACCTGGAGCGAGAGGAAGTCTGGCGGTTGCAGGCTCGCCTAGACCCGATGAGGTGAGGACCTCGAAGCAAGCGATGTCGCCGACGGCAGGATCGCCCACGCTCAGTCCTCGGTAGCCGCCTGGCGGCGCACGTAGTCGCCGAAGCCCGGCACCGAGAAGTCCAACTTGCCGACCTCGGGGGAATGGATGATCCCCTTCGTGATGAGCCGCTCGCGGATCACGGAGAGTTGGCTCAATTTCTTCCCGAGGACCTGTGCCACGGCACCGGATCGCACACCATCGTCCCCCAGGCTCGCCATCGCCTTGAGGTACTCCCGTTCTCCGGACGATGCTCGCCGATACCGCGCCATGTAGAGGCCGGCATCGACCCTGCGCTGCACCTCGGGCACCGCCCGGTCGACCTGGACCCGGGTGATCGAGAAGCCGGGCACGTCCGATGGGGACCCGGCGGCTCGCCACGTCTCCGAGGCGTAGAGCTGCAGGAAGTACGGGTGGCCCTCGGCCCGGCGGAGGATCTCCGCCAGGGCGTCGGCCCTGAAGGTCACGTCGAATGCCGCCGCCGGCAGGGTCACCGCCGCCATGGCCTCATGCTTCGACAGACGGTCGATCTGCTCGAACGAGAAGCGCTCGGCGTAGGTGCCTGCTTTGGACGTCAGTTCCGGGAGGGTGGGAAGCCCGGCACCAACGATGGCCGCCGGGAACCCTTCGAGTTGTCGGCTCACCTGGAGCAGCACCTGGAGATCGTGGTGGCCGAACTGCTGCATCTCGTCAACCAGGAACACGACCCCGGACCCTTCGGCCTGGGCGCGTGCTGCGAGTTGTACCAGGAGCCGGTAGAGGTCCCGGTAGGGTTCGACTGCCTTGCGCCTGGCCTCGGCGAGCTCCATCGAGACCGAAACCGAGCCCGCCGGAGCGGCGAGCGTGACACTGCCCAGGCGCACCGGCGACCTGGACCAGATCTTCTTGAACCAGTTGTCCTTGCCCACCTGCTCGTAGGTGTCGGCGATGATCTGCGCCAGGGCGACGCCGGGCTCGTCGCCACGGCGCACTTCGTAGTAGCCGCAGAGCCACCCTCGATCCACGAAGCGGTCCTGTGCTTCCTTCAAGAAGACCGTCTTCCCCATCCCGCGAAGGCCGGTGAAGATGAAGTCCTCGGCCGGGTACCCCGCCTCCAGCTGGTCCACCAACGAGTCCAGCATGGCGAACTGGCGGTGCCGTCCGACGAACGCGCTCGGTCGTTTCGCCGCGCCGGGGGTGTAGGGGTTGACCGGGATCTGTTATAATATAACAAATCCCGTCTTGCGGACGTCTTGCGAGGTGGTGTTCCGGGACTACTGCCAGGACTGCCGGCCACCCCGACCCGTCGTCCGGCTGGACGCTGAGACCGGGGTTGGGTAGTGGCTCAATTGCAAGCCTCCACGTACATTCGGCTTAACGTCGGAAGCCCAAATGGGCAGTTTCACGCCTCCTCCTACCGAGGAACCGACGGCTTTCGCACCTCGAACCGTACTCTGGGGGTGCGACATCACGAACTGAGCCACTACCCCGGGTTGCACGTCCGGCCCCGATTCGCAAGCATCACCGAAGCACAGGAGAAAGGAAGACCACCCCCATGCCCGCACTGAAGGGTTCCAAGACCGAGGACAACCTGAAGACGGCCTTCGCTGGTGAGAGCCAGGCGAACCGCCGTTACCTCTATTTCGCGCAGAAGGCCGACGTGGAGGGCTACCCCGACGTGGCCGCCCTGTTCCGCTCGGTCGCCGAGGGGGAGACGGGGCACGCCTTCGGCCACTTCGACTTCCTCCGCGAGGTCGGCGACCCGGTCACCGGCGTCCCGGTGGGCTCGACGACCGACAACCTGAAGTCGGCCATCGAGGGCGAGACCTACGAGTACACCGAGATGTACCCGGGCTTCGCCAAGACGGCCCGTGGCGAGGGCTTCGAGGAGATCGCCGAGTGGCTGGAGACGCTGGCCCGGGCAGAGAAGTCCCACGCCGGCCGCTTCACCGCCGGTCTCGAGTCCGTCTCCTGACCGACGGGCGGCCGGACCCGTTCCGGCGCACGTCGAGCACCACCAGCAGAGCGAGGAGGCCGCGCCCATGGGCCCGTCCGTCGGTCGAGCGCGCCATGGCCTGACCGTCGTGGACATCCTGGACCAGCGCGCCTACGAGCGGGTACGGGAGGACTACCGGCGCCAGGTGATCGAGCTGAAGCGGCCTCGCCGGGTGGCGCTCGGCTCGATCATGACGCTCGTGTTCGAGTCCTTCGACACGGTCCGGTTCCAGGTCCAGGAGATGGCCCGGGTCGAGCGGATCGCCACCGATGCCGGGATCCAGGCCGAGCTCAACGTCTACAACCGCCTCCTCCCCGAGCCGGGCGAGCTCTCGGCCACGCTCTTCATCGAGCTCACGACGGACGAGGAGCTCCACCACTGGCTGCCTCGCCTGGTGGGCATCGAGACCGCGGTGGCCTTCGAGGTGCCCGCAGGCGAGGACGGGGTGCGGCTCGTGCGGAGCGTCCCGGAGGCCACCCACGCCGAACAGCTCACAAGGGCCACCGAGACGTCGGCCGTCCACTATGTGCGGTTCCCGTTCTCACCCGACGAGGTGGCGGGCTTCGCCGCCGGGCCGGTCAGCCTGGCGGCCGTCCACCCTGCGTACCGGCATCGGACCGAGCTCGCCGAGGCCACCCGGGTCGAGCTCCTGGGCGACCTCGAGGGCCGGACGGAGCGGCTGTCCTTCGGCTAAGCGAGCTCCTGCCGCACGAAAGACGCGAAAACAGGGCCCCATCTTTACAGGGCCGCTGGCCATACGGCATAATCGCTGTTCTGCCGAAATTCCGGGCCGACCCTCATCTGGGGGTCCGGACCCGGTTCGGCGGATGAGAACCATACCCGCTATTCCGAGGAAGTGCTTCCCATGAAGGCCACCACGTGGCGCAAGCGAGCCGCCTGTCGGGGTGTCGACGTCGAGATCTTCTACCCCGTCACAGAGGACGAGGCCGATGCGGCCGAGGCCAAGGCCATCTGCGCTGAATGCCCGGTCCGTCAGGCGTGCCTGGAGCACGCACTGGCCCACCGCGAGCGTGAGGGCGTCTGGGGAGGCACGACCGAGCGGGAGCGTCGCCGCATCGTCCGCCAGCGGCGGAAGACGGCCTGACCTTCTCGTTCGTCCCGGCCGCCTCCTGGCGGACCGGCCTCAGCTGATCATCGACCCCCGGCTGCTCCGGCGCGCCCGTTGGCGGGTCGTCGCCCGTGGGCGTCCGGTGGTCGTCCCAGGTCAGCCTGCGGGCGGAGGCCCGTAGCCCGGGGGCGGGGCCGGGGTGGCCGGACCCTGCTGGTCATAGCCCGGGGGAGGTGCCGGAGCCGGGTAGCTGGCGGTCGGTTGGCCGTAGCCGGGGGGCGGGGGCGGTGCCGTTGGGTAGCCCGCGGGCGGCTGGCCGTAGCCCGGGGGAGGTGCGGGAGCCGGGTAGCCCGCGGGCGGCTGTCCGTAGCCCGGGGGCGGGGGCGGTGCCGGTGCCGGCGGGTAGCCCGCAGGCGGCTGGCCGTACGCCGGCGGAGCACTGCCCGAAGCCGCCTGGGCGTAGGCGGTGACCGGCGGCGGGAGCGGCGGCACGTAGGGGTAGGGCACGGCGCCCGACGTCACCGACGAGCCGGGCGCACCCTGACCGGACCGGAACGACGGGAGCGGTTGGTCCTCGGCGAGCTTCGGGGCGGGGGGCTGACCGTAGGCCGCCGCCGAGCCGAAGCTGTCGGACGGCGGGTAGCCGTCCCAGCCGGGAGGTGACCCGCCCCATGCTGGTGCCGGCCCGCCACCGCTGGCCTTTGCGGGCTTGAAGGACGGGCCGGTGCCGTACATGTAGGGACTCGGGCTGAGCCAGATGTAGAGGAGCCCGAGCGGGCCCAGGAAGAAGACGGCCAGCGTCACGCCGATGCCGTGGCCGAAGGCGCGGGCCAGGTCGTAGCAGACGATGGCGAAGAAGATGATGTTGACCAAGGGGATGATGAGGAAGAAGAACCAATAGCCGGGGCGGCGGACGATCGACAGCAGGACGAGCGTGCCGAAGATCGGGACGAAGGCCCAGAGCGCGGAGCGTCCGGCCTTGTTGAACACCGCGGCCAACGGCAGGGTGAACAGCACGTAGAGCACCAAGGCCACCAAGAGGCCGCCGGTGCTGCTGCTGGCCATGTTGACTCCCCTCCGCCGCTTCCATCTTGACACGTCAGGCCTGGCTGCCAGGGGGCAGACGCCTGTGCGTTAGCCTCGCCGTTCGTGGATTTCGAGCTGCCCGAAGAGCTTCTCGAGCTCCAGCACACGGTTCGACGCCTGGCCCAGGACAAGGTGAGGCCAAGGGCCCGGGAGATCGACCGGACCGGCGAGTACCCGTCGGATCTCTTCCGTCTGTTCGCTGACACCGGGCTCCTGGGCCTGTGCCTGCCTGAGCACCTCGGGGGGTCGGGGGCGGGCATCCTCGGGCTCACCGTGGCCATCGAGGAGGTGGCCAAGTACTCGAACACCGCCGCGCTCATGCTGCTGCTCACCCGGCTCCCGACCGGGCCCGTCCTGATCGCCGGTTCGGAGGAGCAGCAGCAGCGCTACCTGCCAGCGATCGCCGCCGGCACCGCCCGGGCGGCCTTCGGGCTCTCCGAGCCCCAGGCCGGGAGCGACGTCATGGGCATGCGCACGCGGGCCGTACCCGACCCCGACCGGCCCGGGGGCTGGGTGCTCGACGGCACGAAGTGCTGGATGTCGGGCGTACGGGAGGCCGACTGGTACACGGTCTTCGCCAAGACGGGGGACCCGGCCAGCCGGACCCACGACTCGGTGACCGCCTTCATCGTGGAGCGCAGTTACCGGGGGGTCGAGGTCGGCCGCATCGACCACAAGATGGGCGTTCGCGGCGTCGACACCGGTGAGCTCCTGCTCTCGTCCGTGAGGGTCCCGCCGGAGAACGTCATCGGGCAGGTGGGCGGGTTCCGCCTGGCCATGCTCGGGCTGAACGCCATGCGGCCGGTCGTGGCCGCCCGGGGCATCGGCCTCGCCGAGGGCGCCCTCATGTACGCCACGGAGTACGTCCAACAGCGCGAGGCCTTCGGTCGCACGGTGGCCGACTTTCAGGGCATCCAGTGGGAGATCGCCAAGTGCGCGGTCGATCTCGAAGCCGCCCGCCTGCTCACCTACCGGGCGGCCTCGCTCGCCGACCAGGGCAAGTTCACGAAGGAGTACGTACCCTTCCTCTCGATGGCCAAGTACTACGCCACCGAGCTCGCCGTCCGGGCGTCGGGCCTCGCCGTGCAGCTGCTCGGGGCGGCCGGTTACATGGAGGACCACCCGGCCGAGCAGTGGTACCGCGACGCCAAGCAGCTCACGATCGTCGAGGGGACCTCGCAGGTCCAACTCGGCCTCATCGCCCGCGGCGTCCTCGACCGCGACCTGTGGTGGGACTGAACGAGCCCGGGCCGGTACCCGGTCCGATCGACGACGTCGAGGACCTCGGTCCCTTCGACCGGCTCGGCTCGTGGGCCGGCGTGCTCGCCCGGCTGATGGACGGCGAGTCGCTCAGCTCGACCGAGGCGGCCACGGTGATGGGGGAGATCCTGAACGGGCAGGCGACGCCGGCCCAGATCGGCGGGCTCCTCGTGGCTCTCCGGGTGAAAGGGGAGTCGGTCGAGGAGATGACCGGGCTCGTGCGGGCGATGGTGGACCACGCGGTGCCCCTCGAGCTCGTCGGTGACCCGGTCGACCTCGTCGGCACGGGCGGCGACCGCCTGCACAGCATCAACGTCACCACCCTCGCGGCCTGCATCGTGGCGGGCGCCGGGGCGAAGGTGTGCAAGCACGGCAACCGGGCCGCCTCGTCGTCGGTCGGGACGGCGGACGTCCTCGAGGCCCTCGGGGCCGTCGTCGACCTCGGTCCCGAGGGCGTGCTGCGCTGCGTCGAGGAGGCGGGGTTCGGCTTCTGCTTCGCCCCGCGCTTCCACGCCGGCTTCCGCCACGCTGCGCCGGTCCGGCGGGAGCTCGGCGTGGCGACCGTCTTCAACTTCCTGGGCCCCCTCGCGCACCCGGGACGACCCGTGCGGCAGGTGGTGGGGGTGAGCGACCCGGTGATGGCGCCGAAGATGGCCGGCGTCCTCGCGGCGAACGGGAGCCGCCGGGCGATGGTCGTCTTCGCCGACGACGGGCTCGACGAGCTGAGCACCACCGGACCCTCCACCGTCATCGAGCTGACGGCGGACGGCAATGGTCGGGCGGAGATCCGCGAATGGCGTCTCGACCCCACCTCGCTCGGGTTCCCGCTCTGCGGCATGGCCGACCTGCGCGGCGGCGACGCCGCCTTCAACGCCGCGGCCATCCATCGGGTGCTCGACGGTGCACGGGGCCCGCACCGGGACATCGGCGTGCTCAACGCGGCGGCCGGTCTGGTCGTGGCCGGTGTGGCCCAGGACCTGGCCGACGGCGTGGCCCGGGCCACCGACGCCGTCGACGGCGGGGCGGCGGCGGCCGCTCTCGAGGGTCTGGTGGCCACCTCGACGAGCGTGGCTTCGCCGGGCCGCGAGGCTTGACCCTCGGGGTTCCCGCCCCGGGTGCGAAGCTGGCCGCGTGCCCAGGGACTGGACGACGAGCGACGTGTGCTTCCTCGAAGCGGTCGGCGACCCGCTCGCCGAGGACGACGGGGACCTCGCCGCGGTCATCTTCGTCGGCGACCACCTCAGCAAGGCCATCTTCACGAGGGAGGAGATCGTCGAGGCCGTCCGCCGGCTGACCTCGGCGGAGCTGATCGCCATCGAGGACGGTCGGTTCCGCCTCACGGGTGCTGGTGCTTCCCTCCGGTCCCGCTCACCGCATCGGGAGCCACTGGAGCGGATGCGCTGGACCAAGAGCGTGCTCCGCGACGAGGTCGAGTACGACGACACCGGGCAGACGTGGGACCTGGACCCGAGGGCGTACGCCTTGGCGATCATGCACTACGGCGAGCGCTTCGCTGCGGCCTACGAACGGGTGCGCCAACGGGAGCACTGAGCGGACGGCCGCCCGGGGGGACGGGGAGGACGGCGACGCCCGCAGCCTGACGTCGTTGCGGATCAGGCGGGGACGGCGGAGGTGCCGACGCGCACGGTGGCGCCGGGCGCCGCGGCGACCCGCCACCCCCGGCCCGACCAACGGGAAGGGTCGACGGCGCCCTTGCGGGCCAGCGCCACCACGCACCCGCCGAAGCCGCCACCGGTCAGGCGGGCGCCGTAGATGCCGGGCGTGGCGAGGAGCGACTGGACGAGCGAGTCCATCTTGGGCGTCGAGGCTTCGAAGTCGAGGGCCAGGCTCTGGTGGCTCTCGACCATCACCCGTCCGGCGCCAGCCAGGTCCATCTGCTCCAGGCACTCGGCGAACTCGCGCACCCGGCGGCACTCGCTGATGACGTGGCGGGTGCGGCGGCGCATGATGGGGTCGAGCACACCGGGGAGGTCGGCCTCCTCGGCCTGGCCGAGGGGGACGCCGAGCTCGAGCGCCGCCGCCTCGCACTCGGCCCGGCGGGCCCGGTAGGGGGTGGCGGCGAGCTCACGGGGTTGTCCCGAGTGCACGACGAGCACCTCGGCCTCGTGCGGGATGGCGACGTAGCGCCACGTGATCGTGGAGAAGTCGATGAGGAGCCCGTGGCCGGCCCGGCCGGCCATGCTCGTGAGCGGGTCCATGAGCCCGACGTCGGACCCCGCCGCCTCCTCGGCCCGCTGACACAGCCGGGCCACCGTCTCGGGGTCGCTCTCGACCCCGAAGACGAGGGCGAGGGCCACGCACAGGGCGGCGCTCGAGGAGAGCCCCGCCCCGACCGGGAGCGTGGTCTGCACCCGCCCCACCCCACCGAGCGGCGGGCGGCCGAGGGCGGCCGTGGCCGCCACGAACCGGGCCCACGGGGGTTGCAGCTCTTCGATCTCGTCCGGGTCCAGGCTGACGTCGACCGGGACCGAGGCCGGCTGGGGGTCGATGGGGGAGAGGAAGAGGAGCCGCCCGGAGTCGTTCTCGGTGAACGTGACGTCGGTCGCCAGGTCGATGGCCATCGGGAAGGCCAGGCCCTCGTTGTAGTCGGTGTGGTCACCGATGAGGTTCACCCGTCCCGGGGCATGCGCGATGTGGGTGCGGTGCTCCATTGCCACGTCCGTCTGGTCCGGCGTCGATTCTCCCAAAGGAGGGGTCGCGCAGCGGGGCATCCCGGCCAATCCCCCCGCCGGCTGTCCGTCAGCCGACGAAGGATCGTCCCACACCCCTTCCCGCGCTTCCACCGCTCGACAGCTTGACCCGCACCATGCCAGGCGACAGCATCCCGGACATGTGCACATCGCTACCCCGCAAGCACGGCAGGCGGGCATGGTCCTCCAGGCGGGACGGGTCCACGTGAGCGGGCCGCTCAGCGGGGTGAAGATCGTCGAGCTGGCGGGCATCGGCCCGGCTCCGTACGGCTGCATGCTCATGGCCGACGCCGGTGCCGACATCCTGCGGCTCGAGCGGGCGGCCGCGCCCTCCGAGAACGGCGGACCCTACTGGGACATCACGGCCCGGAGCCGCCGGTCGGTGGCCGTCGACCTCAAGCGGCCCGAGGGTGTGGAGCTCGTGCTCGACCTGGTGGCCGGGGCCGACGCCCTCGTCGAGGGCTTCCGTCCCGGCGTGGCCGAGCGACTGGGGGTGGGGCCTGACGAGTGCCTCGGCCGGAACCCCCGCCTCGTCTACGCCCGTATGACCGGCTGGGGACAGGACGGTCCGCTCGCCGACCGGGCCGGCCATGACATCGACTACATCGCCATCGCCGGCGCACTGTGGCCGATGGGGCGGGCGGAGGACCGTCCGGTCCCTCCGCTCAACCTGGTGGGCGACTTCGGGGGCGGCGGCATGCTGCTCGCCTTCGGCGTGACGGCCGCCCTGCTCGAGGCGGCCCGCTCCGGCCAGGGCCAGGTGGTCGACGTGGCCATGGTCGACGGCGCGGCGTCGCTCCTCACGCACATGTTCTCGTTCCACCGCCTCGGCATCTGGAAGGAGGAGCGCGGCGTCAACCTCCTCGACACGGGTGCCCCCTTCTACGAGGTCTACGAGACGGCCGACGGGCAGTACATGGCGGTCGGCGGCCTCGAGGCCAAGTTCTACGCCGAGCTCGTCGAGGGGCTCGGGCTGGCCCCTGAGGACCTACCGCCGCAGAACGAGCGGGCGCACTGGCCCGAGACCAAGCAGCGGTTCGCCGCCATCTTCGCCACGAAGACCCGGGCCGAGTGGGAGGCGGTCTTCGAGGGCACCGACGCCTGCGCCGCGCCGGTCCTCCCGCCCTTCGAGGCGCATCGCCATCCCCACAACCAGGCGCACGGGACCTACGTCGAGGTCGAAGGCATCGTCCAACCGGCGCCGGTCCCGAGGTTCGGTCGCACGCCGGCCACGGTGAACCGCCCGCCGTCGCCGCCGGGGGCCGATACCGACGAGGGCCTTTCGGCCTGGGGCGTCGACGAGGCGAGGATCAAGGCGCTCCGCCAGTCGGGCGTCGTGGGCTGACCCGGGGGGCACGGTGGCCGGACGGACGCGCTGGCGGGGGGTCACCCGCCCGGCCCCGGGGCGGCGCCGGTCGGCCCCGGTCGAGGTGGTGGCCCACGGCACCCGGGCCGACCTCACCCGACCGAGCGGGGCCGACGAGGCCGAGTTCCTGGCGGCGGTGCGGGCGAGCCGGGAGCTCCATGGTGACTGGGTGTCCCCGCCCGCCGACGGTCCGGCCTTCGCCTCCTATCTCCTGCGGCTGGCCGCGGCGGACCACGACGGCTACTTCGTCCGGGCCCGGGAGGACGGCCGGCTGGCCGGTGTCGTCAACCTGAACAACATCGTTCGGGGATCCTTCCAATCCGCCTACACGGGCTATTACGCGTTCGTCGGCAGCGAGGGCCGCGGCCTTCTCACCGAGGGGGTGGCGCTGCTCGTCGGGCAGGCCTTCGGCCCGCTCGGACTGCACCGGGTGGAGGCCGACATCCAGCCCGACAACGTGCGCTCCATCCGCCTCGCCGAGCGGCTGGGCTTCCGGGACGAGGGCCTGGCCCGGCGACTCCTCTACATCGCCGGTGACTGGCGGGACCACCGACGCTTCGTCATGCTCCGAGAGGACTGGCCGGCCCGAGCGAACGGCGGTCAGGTCAGAGGTTGACCACCGGGCAGGTGACGGTGCGGGTGATGCCGTCGATGCGCTGGATCTGGCTCACCACCATGCGGCCGAGCTCGTCCATCGAGGCCGACTCGATCTGGGCGATCACGTCGTAGGGGCCGGTCACGTCCTCTGCCGCGATCACCCCGCTGATCGTGCGGACCTGACGGGTCACCTCAGCCGCCTTCCCGACATCGGTCTGGATGAGCACGTACGCACTGACGGACATGCGGTCCTCCTCGAAAGGCCTGGTGGCCCAACGTTACCGTCGTCGGGCGATCTCGACCCGGAGAAGTCCAGGTGGGTCAGCCCTGTCGGAGCCGCGCCCTACCATGGGACAGGTGGCTGTAGGCGACCGGGTGGACCAGTTCCGCGCCCTCACCAGCCAGGCGATCACCGACCTCTTCGACCAGCGCAAGCCCTTCGGCCGGCTGGCCCTCGTCCAGGTCCTCATGCTGGCCGGCGACACGCTCGTCACGATCTCGCTCGCCGGATCCCTGTTCTTTTCGATCTCGCCAGGCGAGGCCAAGAAGAAGGTCCTCCTCTATCTCCTCCTCACGCTCCTCCCGTTCGCCATCGTCTCGCCGCTCCTCGGGCCGCTCATCGACCGAAGTCGCAATGCCCGCCGGCTGATGGTGGTGGTCTCCGCCCTCGGCCGGGCGGTCCTCTGCCCGTTCATGGCCCGGGACATCCACAGCCTGCTCCTCTTCCCCGAGGCCTTCTTGGTCCTCGTGCTCTCGAAGCTCTACCTCGTGACGCGCGGGGCTCTCGTGCCCGAGATGGTGGCGATCACGCCGGCCGACGAGCGCCCGATCGGCCCCACCGGGGAGGACCCACCACCGATGCCCGGCGCCGCGGCGACGGGGGACCCCGCCATGACGGTGCCCGTGCCCGGGCCTCCCGGGGCGGCGGGCCCGCCAGCGGCCACGAGTTACGCCGCCCTCAACGCCCGGCTCACGCTCCTCGGCACCGCCGCGGGCTTCATCGTGTCGGTGCCGGGCGTCCTCATCCTGAAGCTGGCCTCGGCATCGGGCGTGCTCATCCTGGCCACGATCGTGTTCGTCGCCGCGGGCATGGCCGGGTCCCGGCTGCCGGTCCGCCGCCGCGGTTGGGGTCGAGCACCCGAACGGCGCGGCGCACCGGCGACCGGGCCGCCGCCGGCGACGGCCGGCGCGGCGACGGTCGACGCCTGGGCGGCCCCGGCCGACCAGGACGAGGCCCGTCTCCAGGGGGTGGCCCATCCCGAGGTGGTGCTCGGCCTCTCGGCCAACTGCCTCCTGCGGGGCCTCGCCGGGTTCCTCATCTTCCTGCTCGCCTTCGGCCTCCGGCGCCAGCACGCCGCCCTCTACTGGTACGGGCTCGCCCTCGGCGGGAGCGGCATCGGGTCGATCGGCGGGCTTCTCCTCGTGCCGCGCCTGCGCCGACGCCTCTCCGAGCAGCTCATCCTGCTCTGCGCGCTCTGGCTCGTCGCGGTGGGCGCGGCCGCTGCCGCCTGGTCGAACAGCCTGCTCGGTGAGGTGGGGCTGGCCATGGTGGTGGGGGTGGCCGGCTCGCTCGGCCAGCCCTCCTTCGACGCCTTGGCCCAGCGCTACGTGCCGCTGGCCGCCCAGGGTCGGGCCTTCGCCCGCTTCGCCCTCCGCCAGCAGCTCGTCTGGGTGGCCGGGGCCCTCGTGCCTGTGGTGATCGCCTTTCCGCTCGCCGCGGGCAACGTTGTCATGGCCTTGGCCGCAGCAGCAGGGGGGTTCTTCTATCTCTCCAGCCGTCGGGCCCTCCGCCAACGGGCCCTGCCCCGTCACTTCCGGGGCCCGGCGACGGACACGAGCTAGTGCCGCGACCGACCTTGCCGGCCCCGGCGAGGTGCTGGTAAGCGACACGGTGCGGAGCCTCATCGCGGGGTCCGCCCTCGGGGTTCTACGACCGCGGGCAATACGAGCTCAAGGGCCTCCCCGGCTCCTGGCGGCTCTCCTGGGTGGCCGGCTGAACGACGCCGCGGCCGGGCGACGTAGCGGTCAGCTCGGGCGCCGAGCTACCAGGCCACGCTCAAGGTCGTCGACCGCCCGCCGCAAGGCGTCGGGCAGGCGGTCGCCGAACTGCGCGTAGTGCGCCCGGATCTCGGGCACCTCGGCCCGCCACTCCTCGGCGTCGACGTGGAGGAGGGCCGCCATGTCCTCCTTCGACACGGCCAGGCCCTCGAGGTCGATGCTGTCCTCGGCGGGGACGAGCCCGATCGGCGTCTCGACGGCCCCGCCCCGACCGCTGGCCCGTTCGAAGACCCACTCGAGCACCCGGGAGTTGTCCCCGTAGCCGGGCCAGAGCCACCGGCCCTCCGCGTCCTTCCTGAACCAGTTGACGTAGAAGATCTTCGGCAGCTTCTCGGGGTCGGCTTTGGCCCCGATCTCGAGCCAGTGCGCGAAGTAGTCGGCCATGTTGTAGCCGCAGAACGGGAGCATGGCGAAGGGGTCCCGGCGGACCCGGCCGACGGCCCCGGTGGCCGCGGCGGTGGTCTCCGACGACATGATCGAGCCGAGGAACACCCCGTGCTCCCAGCTGCGGGACTGGAACACGAGGGGCACGGTCGTGGCCCGCCGCCCGCCGAAGAGGATCGCCGAGATCGGCACGCCCGTCGGGTCCTCCCACTCCGGGGCGATGGCCGGGTCCTGGGAGGCCGGCGCGGTGAACCGGGCGTTCGGGTGGGCGGCCGCGGTGCCCTCGGCCGGCGTCCACTTCTCGCCCCGCCAGTCGGTGCAGCCGGCCGGGGGGTCCGACATGCCCTCCCACCAGACGTCACCGTCGTCGGTGAGCGCGGTGTTCGTGAAGATCGAGTTGGCCGACACCGTCACCATGGCGTTCGGGTTGGTGTGCATGTTCGTACCCGGGGCCACGCCGAAGAACCCGGCCTCGGGGTTGATGGCGTGGAGGCGGCCGTCGGCGCCGAACTTCATCCAGCAGATGTCGTCGCCCACCGTTTCGACCTTCCAGCCGGGGAGGGTGGGGATGAGCATGGCCAGGTTGGTCTTGCCGCAAGCCGACGGGAAGGCGCCCGAGACGTAGCGGGTCTCGCCGTCGGGCGAAGTCAGCTTCAAGATGAGCATGTGCTCGGCCATCCAGCCGTCGTCGCGGGCCATGACCGAGGCGATGCGCAGGGCGAAGCACTTCTTGCCGAGGAGGGCGTTCCCGCCGTAGCCCGAGCCGTAGGACCAGATCTCCCTCGTCTCGGGGAAGTGCACGATGTACTTGTTGTCAGGGTTGCAGGGCCAGGGCACGTCGGTCTGGCCGGGCTCGAGGGGGGCACCCACCGAGTGCAGGCAGGGCACGAAGTCGCCGTCGCCCAGCACCTCGAGGACCGCCTGGCCCATGCGGGTCATGATGCGCATCGACACGGCCACGTAGGCCGAGTCGGTGATCTCCACCCCGATGTTGGCGATCTCCGAGCCGAGGGGGCCCATGGAGAAGGGGACGACGTACATCGTCCGGCCCCGCATCGAGCCCGAGAAGAGCCCGGTCAGCGTGGCTCGCATCTCGGTGGGGTCCTGCCAGTTGTTGGTCGGCCCGGCGTCGGCTTCGTCGGCCGAGCAGATGAAGGTGCGGTCCTCGACCCGGGCGACGTCGCCGGGGTCGGAGTGGGCCCAGTAGCTGTTCGGCCGCTTCGCCTCGGACAGGGCCGTGAAGGTCCCCTGGTCGACCAGCTGCTGGCAGAGGCGGTCGTACTCCTCGGCCGACCCGTCGCACCACACCACCTCGTCGGGCGTGGTGAGCGCCGCCACCTCCTCCACCCAGGCGACCAGCTTGGGGTTGTTCGTCGGGGGCACGGCGGTCGGGTTCCTCCTTCGGCCTGGACGATCGGGGCGGGCCGGCGGGCCGCCCCGAGGACAGTCCATGGTATAGGCAAGGGCCGTGGGCCAGCCCAAACCACCAGGCCGCAGGGGTCGAACGACCGGCGGCGAGGACGCCGCGCTGGCCCGCCTCGCGGCGGCCCACCTCGCCCGGGAGGGCCCGCCACCCGACGGCGAGCTCTGGATCGGTGACGACGCGGCGCTGGTGCGTTTCGGCCCGTCAGCGGTGCTCCTCTCGACCGACGTCGTGGTGGGTGGCGTCCACGCCGACCTCTCGCTCGTCACGCCGGAGGACCTCGGCTGGAAGGCGGTGGCCGCCGCGGTGAGCGACATCGGCGCCATGGGTGGGCGTCCCCGGCACCTCCTCGTCACGTGCTGCCTGCCGCCCGACGCCGACGTCGACCGGATCGACGACGGCGTGGGCGAGGCGGCGGCGGCGTTCGGCGTGGCGGTGGTGGGCGGCGACCTCTCCGTCGCCGACGAGATCGTCGTCGCCGTCGCGGTCACCGGCACGGTGGAGGGCGACGGCCCGCCGGTCTCGAGGTCAGGCGCCCGTCCGGGCGACCACCTGTTCGTGACCGGGCCGCTCGGCGCCTCGGCCGCCGGCCTACGGGTCCTGCGGGAGCGCCGGGAGCTCTCGCCCGACGAGGAACGGCTGGCCGAGGCGCACCGCCGCCCCCGGCCGCGGCTGTCCGAGGGCCAGGTGGCCCGGCGGGCCGGGGCGAGCGCCATGATCGACGTCTCCGACGGCCTCGCCATCGACCTCGACCGGTTGGCCACGGCCTCGGGGGTCGGCCTCGACCTCGACGACGTGCCGGTGGCCGACGGGGCCACCCTCGACGAGGCGCTCGGGGGCGGTGAGGACTACGAGCTCGTGGTGGCCACCGCCCGGCCAGACGAGCTCGTGACGGCGTTGAAGGATGCGGGGCTGAGGCCGCCGTACGTCCTCGGGCGCTGCACGGCCCGGCCGGGGGAACGGCTGCTCCGCGGCAGGCCTCTCGAACGACTCGGGTGGGAGCACCCGATCGGCGGTTCCTCGAAAGAGGCCCGTTAGCCCTCGGTGGTCGGCGTCTCGGGTTCGGGACGGGCGCCCTGGAGGACCCGCAGGGCGCCGTACACGAGGAACGCCGGCCAGACGAACGCCTTCAAGACCCCGACGAGGTGCTCGCCCGCGCCGTCGGCCTGCCGCCAGTACCAGATGAGCGCTCCGACGAGTCCCAGCCCGTAGAGGGCGCCGAGACCGGGGGGGCCGGGGGGCGAGGGACGCCGCCCGTCGCTGCCGGCGGAGCGGTCACTCATCGGGACCCTCGAGGACCGCGGGTCAGCCAGCGGTCGGCACGCGACGGCGGGGCGGCTTGGCCACCTTGCCGGCCCGCAGGCACGAGGTGCACACGTTGATGCGCTTGGGGGCGCCGTTCACGATGGCCCGCACCCGCTGGACGTTCGGGTCCCAGCGCCGCTTCGTGCGGCGGTGGGAGTGGCTGAGGCTCATGCCGAACGACGGTCGCTTGCCGCAGATCTCGCAGACTGCTGCCATGGGATCGGTTCCTCTTTCGGCGTCGATGTTGGGGCTCGGTGCGGCCCCGGGGGATCCGGGTGACGGAGGCTCCGCTGCCGGTGCGGCACGCGCCGTCACCAGGGCGTACGGCCGTCGAGAACGGCGCAAAGGTTAGCATCCTTTCCAATGGAGGCCCGGTCGACGCTGGCGGCGACAGACGTGCGGGCCGTGATGGTGGCCTACCGAGACGGGCTCCGGTCGCACCAGCAGGTCATCAACCGCCTCAACGTCTACCCGGTCCCCGACGGGGACACGGGCACCAACATGGCCCTCACCCTCGACTCGGTGACCGACGAGCTCGACCGCCTGGGCGACGTGGTGGCCATGCCCGAGGTGTGCAAGGCCCTCTCCCACGGGTCGCTGATGGGGGCGCGCGGTAACTCGGGGGTGATCCTCTCCCAGCTCCTCCGGGGCCTGGCCGACCGGATCGCCCCTGTGACCGAGGTCGGCCCGACCGAGCTGGCCGAGGCCCTCGGCGACGCGGCGACCATGGCCCGCCAGGCCGTGGTGCGCCCGGTCGAGGGCACGATCCTCACCGTGGCCTCCGCCGCCGGCGAGGGTGCCCGCCTCGGCTGCCAAGGGGTCGACAGCCTCGTGGCGGTGGCCGAGCGGGCGAGGGAGGCCGCCTACAGCGCCCTCGACGAGACCCCCCGCCTGCTCGAGGTGCTGGCCCGGGCCGGCGTGGTCGACGCCGGCGGGGCCGGCTTCGTGCTCCTCCTCGACGCCATCCTCACGGTCGTCGACGGGCGGCCCATGCCCGAGCCACCCGCCGTGGACTCGTCGCTCCCTTCGCCGCTGGTGGCGGTGGGGACCGCCCAGGCACTGGCGGGCGACCTCCGGTTCGAGGTCATGTACTTCCTCGAGGCACCGGACGACACGATCCCGGACCTGAAGGAGGTGTGGGCGGGCATCGGGGACTCCATCGTGGTGGTCGGTGGCGAGGGCCTCTGGAACTGCCACATCCACACGAACGACATCGGCGCGGCCATCGAGGCCGGGCTCGACGCCGGCCGGCCCCGCGACATCCGGGTGACCGACCTGGCCGAGCAGGTCGAAGAGGAGCGCTGGGTGCGCGAGAGCGGGCAGTCACCCATCCGGCCACCGGGCCCGGTGCCGACCACCGAGGTGGTGGCGGTCGTGAGCGGCGACGGCATCGGGCGCATCTTCCGTTCGCTCGGGGTGCACCGGCAGGTGCGCGGCGGGCAGTCGATGAACCCGTCGACGGCCGATCTCGTGGAGGCGGTCGAAGACGTCGACGGCGACCAGGTGATCATCCTGCCGAACAACCCGAACATCTGCCCCGTCGCCGAGCAGGTCGACGCGTTGTGCGAGAAGTCGGTGCGGGTGGTGCGCACGGGCAGCATCGTCGAGGGCTTCGCCGCCCTCCTCGCTTACGACCCGGCGGCCGGGGTCGAGGAGAACGAGAAGGAGATGACCGCGTCGGCCTGCCGGGTGGTCCCGGCCGAGGTGACGAGGGCCGTGCGTGACGCCGAGACCGATGCGGGCGACGTGCGTGAGGGCGACTGGATCGGACTGTCGAGGAGCGGCGTGGTGGCCGTGGCCGACACGGTGGTCGGTGCCACGTGCGGCGTGATCGAGCACCTTCTCGACGAGCACGAGCTGGTCACGCTGATCGAGGGGGAGGGGGCCACGGCGGCCGACACCCGCCGCATCACCGGCTGGTTGGCCGACGAGCACCCCGACGTGGCCGTCGAGGTCCACCACGGCGGCCAGCCCCTCTACCCCTACCTGCTCGGCATCGAGTGACCGAGGTCGCCACCGACACGACCGGGCGCACGCTCCGCAAACTGGCCGAGCTCCCCGTCGGCGTGCTCAAGGGCGTGGGCGAGCGGCGGGTGCAGGCCCTCGCCGAGTGGGGCGTCGAAACCGTCTTCGACCTCCTCACCACCTACCCGCGGCGCTACATCGACCGCAGCCGCCAGGTCGACCTGGCCGACCTCCGGGTGGGGGAGGAGGCCGTCGTCCTCGGCGAGGTGAAGACCTCCCGGGGCCGCCGCACCAAGAACGGGAAGGCCATCGTCGAGCTCTCGGTGGTCGACGGGACCGGGACGATGGCCGTGGTCTTCTTCAACCAGGTCTGGCGGGCCAAGCAGCTGCCCGCCGGCTCCCAGGCCCTCTTCTTCGGCAAGCTCGACACCTACCGCGGCACCCGCCAGATGGTGAACCCGGTGGTCGACCTGCTCGTCGGGGTGGACGGTTCACCCCGAGCCCGCGAGCGCACCGGCCGGGTGGTGCCCGTCTACCCGGCGTCGGCCAAGGCCGGCCTCAGCAGCTGGGAGATCGGCAACTGGGTGGCCGAGGCGCTGGAGCGGGCCGGCCGGTTCGCCGACCCGCTGCCGGCCGAGTGGCGCTCGGCGCTCTCGCTCGCCGGGCGGAACGAGGCGCTCCACGACATCCACGAGCCCGAGTCGATGGCCGAGGCGGGTCCGGCCCGACGGCGCCTTGCCTTCGACGAGCTCTTCCGCTTGCAGCTCGCGCTCGTGCTCCGACGGCGGGTGGTCGAGCGCGAGGCCCGGGCGCTACGCCACGCCGTCTCGCCGACCGAGGTGACGTCGGCCCAGCGGGGGCCGCCCACGCTCGTCCAGCGCTTCTTGGCCTCGCTGCCCTTCGAGCTCACGACGGCCCAACGCCGGGCCCTGGCCGTGATCCTCGCCGACCTGGCCGGGCCGCTGCCCATGCACCGGTTGCTCCAGGGCGACGTGGGCTCGGGCAAGACCGTGGTGGCGCTCGGCGCCCTCCTCGCCGCGGTGCAGGGTGGCCACCAGGGGGCGCTCATGGTGCCGACCGAGGTGCTCGCCGAGCAGCACTACCTCGTCGTGCGGTCCCTCACCGACGGCCTCGTCGTGCCCGACCCCGCCCGGCTCGGCGGCGAGCGGCCGGTGACGGTGGCCCTCCTCACGAACCGCACGACGGCGAGCGAACGGACCCGGCTGCACCAGGGGCTGCGGGAGGGGGACGTCGACATCCTCGTCGGTACACACGCCCTCCTGACCGACGAGGTCCGGTTCCACTCGCTCGGCGTCGTGGTCATCGACGAGCAGCACCGCTTCGGGGTCGAGCAGCGGGCGGTCCTGCGGGAGAAGGGTCGGGGCGCCGACGGCTCGACCGAGGGGGCCGACCCCGACCTCCTCGTCATGACGGCGACCCCCATCCCCCGCACGGCGGCGATGGTCGTCTTCGGCGACCTCGACATGACCGTGCTCGACGAGCTGCCGCCCGGCCGGGTCCCGGTGACGACGGTCTGGGCCCGCACGCCGCTCGAGGAGGAGGCGGCCTGGCACCGGGTCCGCGAGGAGGTGGCGGCCGGCCGGCGGGCCTACGTCGTCTGCCCGCTCGTCGAAGGGTCCGACCGGGTCGTCGCCCGCTCGGCCGTCCACGAGCGCGAACGCCTGGCCGAGGGGGTCCTCGCCGGCCTCTCCCTCGGGCTCCTCCACGGCCAGATGGCGCCGGCCGAGAAGGAGGCGGCGATGGCCGCCTTCCGCTCGGGTGAGCAACCGGTGCTCGTGGCGACGACCGTGATCGAGGTGGGTGTGGACGTCCCCGAGGCCACAGTGATGGTGGTCGAGGACGCCGGGCGCTTCGGCCTGGCCCAGCTGCACCAGCTGCGGGGCCGGGTGGGCCGGGGGCGCGACGAGAGCTGGTGCTATCTCCTCGGCGAGGACCCGACGGCCGACGCCTCGGAGCGGCTGGCCGCCATGGCGCGCACGACCGACGGGTTCGAGCTGGCCGAGGTGGACCTGGCCATCCGGGGCCAGGGCACGATCCTCGGCGCCCGCCAGAAGGGTCGGAGCGATCTCAAGCTGGCCTCGCTCCAGCGCGACCGCGACCTCCTCGACGAGGCCCGCAAGGCGGCCGAGGCCATCACCGAGGCCGACCCGACGCTCTCGGGGCACCCGCTCCTCACCGACGAGCTCCAGCTCTTCTTGGACGAGGAGGAGGCGGCCTTCCTGTTCAGGAGCTGACGGTCCCTGCCCGTCTCCGCCCACCACTACGGTGGGCTGGATGCGGGTCATCGGCGGCCTGAGCCGCGGCCGGCGCCTGAAGGCCCGGCTGCCGCCGAGCGTGCGACCCACCTCCGACCGGGTGCGCGAAGCGATCTTCGACGTCCTCGGGTCGCGCGGCGGGGTCGAGGGCCTCAGGGTGGTGGACCTCTTCTGCGGGAGCGGGGCCCTGGGCCTGGAGGCCCTCTCGCGGGGGGCGGCCGCCGTCACCTTCGTCGACCGGGACCCGGCGGCCCTGGCCGCGGTGGAGGCCAACCGGGAGGCGGTGGGCCTTCCGGAGAAAGCGGTGCACGTCGTCCGGGGCGAGCTGCCCGGATGGCTGACCGGGCGCCCGCCGGTCGACCTGGCGCTCTGTGACCCGCCCTACGCCTTCGCCGAATGGCCGCTCCTCTTGGAGCTGCTGTCGGCCGACGTGGCCGTGCTCGAGTCGGCCGACCCGGTGGAGCTGCCGGCGGGCTGGTTGGTCGCGAGGGAGCGTCGCTACGGCGGTACGCTCGTGACTGTGGCTGAGCGCACCCCTCTGGGCGGCGCGTCGTGACCACGGCGCTCATCCCCGGTTCCTTCGACCCGTTCCACAACGGCCACCTCGAGGTGGTGGAGCGGGCCTCCCGCCTGTTCGACCAGGTGGTCGTGGCCGCGTTGCGCAACCCGCAGAAGAGCGAGCCCCTCTTCACGCTGGAGGAGCGCCAGGAGATGCTCGACGAGGCCCTGAGCCACATCGAGAACGTGCGGATCGTGTCGGTGTCCACCCTGGTCGTCTGGGTGGCCCGCGACGTCGGGGCCTCGGTGATCGTGAAGGGCCTGCGGGCCGTCTCGGACTTCGAGAACGAGCTGCAGATGGCCCAGATGAACCGCCAGCTGTCGGGGATCGAGACGCTCTTCCTCCCGACCAGCTCCTCGCACGCCTACGTGGCCGGCAAGCTCCTCCGCGAGGTGGCCCGCTACGGCGGTGACGTCTCGGCGTTCGTGCCGAAGTCGGTGAACGTGCGCCTGACGGAGAGGTTCGGGAAGGGGAGCGCCGAGGGCCGATCGGGGAACGGGTGAGCGACGACGTCTTCGAGGACCCGCCCGACGAGGGCCTGCCGGCCGACCTCGACGCCGAGGGTCTCATCCGCCGGGCGCTCGAGACGGTGAACGCGGCCAAGGCCATGCCGCTCTCCGCCTCGGTCCTCGTCTCGAGGGAGGAGATGGGCGGTCTGCTCTCGGCGGCCCTCGAGCGGCTCCCCGACGACCTCCGACAGGCCCGCTGGCTCCTCCGCGAGCGCGAGGAGTTCCTGGCCGAGCGGTCCCGGGAGGCCGACCGGCTGATGGAGGACGTCCGGGTCCAGGCCGAGCGGATGGTGTCGCGCACCGAGATCGTCCGCCAGGCCAATCACGTCGCCCAGCGGATCCTCGACGACGCCAACGAGGAGTCCCGCCGGATGCGCCACGAGGCCGAGGACTACTGCGACCAGAAGCTCGCGGGGATGGAGATCGTGCTCGACCGCTTGGCCAAGACGGTGCGGGCCGGCCGGGAGAAGCTGCAGGCCACCGCCCCGCCCCGCGAGGTGGCCGAGACGCCGAGAGGGGAGGTGGTGACGGCCGACGACGGATTCTTCGACCAGGACCTCGCGTAATCTGCATGGAGGAGCTCTGTAATGCCTGTTGACCCGCTCGTCGTCCACGTCGCCCGTCTGCGCCGTCGCCCCGGCACCATCTGGTACGAGGTCCGTGGCGCCCCGGCCGAGCTGCTCGGTGACGCCGGACCGAAGAGCGAGGCCGACAGCACGGTCCCGGCCGGGGCCGAGATCGTCTGCGACGTCGAGCTCGAGTCCTTCATGGGCGGCGTGATGGTCACCGGCACGGTGAGCGCACCCTGGGTCGGCGTCTGCCGGCGCTGCGCCGCCCCGGTCGGTGGCGAGCTCGTCGTGGCGGTGCGGGAGCGCTACGCCGACCCGGTGCGGGACGGCGAGCCGCCCGACGACGAGGCCTACCCCCTGGTCGACGCTGAGCTCGACCTGCGGCCGCTCGCCCGCGACGCCCTCGTGCTCGAGCTCCCCCTCACCCCCCTCTGCCGGACGTCGTGCAAGGGCCTCTGCCCCACCTGCGGGGCCGACCGCAACGAGGAGGACTGCGGCTGCGTGGCCCCGAGGGACCCCAGGTGGGCTAACCTCGACGTGCTCCGGTCGTCCCCGTAGGGAGTTCGACCGGGACCACACCCATTCCCGACGCCGGACACGGCCGCGGGTCGCCTCCGCGGTGAGGCGCGGAGCAGCTGGAGCACACGACAATGGCCGTCCCCAAGAAGAAGACCTCGAAGGCCAAGGGCCGCAGCCGACGGGCCGCCAACTGGCGCCTCGGCCTCCCGGCCCGGAGCGTGTGCCCCCACTGCCACCAGGCCAAGATGCCCCACCTCGTCTGCCCGAACTGCGGGTGGTACAAGGGGCGCGAGGCCGTCGAGGTCGACTGACTTGAGCCGGCGGGGCGAGCGCCTGAGCGGGGAGGCGCTGGCCAAGCTGCCCGTCGCCGTCGACGCCATGGGTGGCGACCGGGCACCCGAAGAGATCGTGGCCGGGGCCCGCCGGGCGGCCGAGGAGGACGGGATCGCTGTCGTCCTCGTGGGGCCGCCCGAGCTCGTGGGCGACACCGCCCCGCTCGAGCTCGTGGCCTGCACCGAGGTCATCGCCATGGACGAGGACCCGGCCGGGTCCGTCCGCCGCAAGAAGGACTCCTCCCTCGTACGGGCGGCCGAGCTCGTCCGGGACGGGAGGGCCTCGGCCATGGTGAGCGCCGGCAACACCGGAGCCACGATGGCCTCGGCGCTGCTCCGGATGGGCCGCATCTCGGGGGTGAGCCGACCGGCCATCGCCACGCCGCTCCCACGGCTCGGCCGGGCCCCGGCGGTCCTCGTCGACAGCGGGGCCAACACCGAGTGCACCCCGGCCATGCTGGTCCAGTTCGCCCAGATGGGGGCGGCCTACGCCGCCGAGCGCTACGGCGTGGCCGACCCGGCGGTGGCGCTCCTCTCGATCGGCGAGGAGCCCTCCAAGGGGACGCCGGTCGTGAAGGAGACCCACGAGCTGCTCGAGGGCGGCGGGACCGGGGTGCGCTTCATCGGCAACATCGAGGGCCGGGACCTCCTCGAGTCGCCGGCCGATGTCGTGGTGACCGACGGCTTCACCGGCAACGTGGCATTGAAGGCCCTCGAGGGCTCGCTCCGGTTCCTGCTCGCCACCCTCCTCGGGGTCTTCGCCACCAACGACGAGACGAAGGCGGCGGCCGACGTGCTCATGCCCTACCTGGGCCCGGTGGCGGCCCAACTCGACCCCGAGCACGTCGGCGGGGCGATGCTCCTCGGCGTGGAGGGGGTGTGCATCATCAGCCACGGGTCGTCGTCCCAGGTGGCGGTGGTGAACGCCATTCGGGTGGCCCACGACCTGGCCCGACACGAGATCGTCGGGCGCCTGGCCGGGGCCGTCCAGCCGGCCTGAGAGCGGGCTCGGGGCCCGACGGAAAGACGCCCTCACCTCCCCCGGGACAGCCGATCCCGTCGCTGAAAAGGCCCGGAACTGCGGATCCCGTCGTGCAGACGGCCCATCGCCGCGCCGGGGAAACGGCCCGATATCATCGGTGCACCAAGAGAACCGCCTGACCGGGAGCGACGGTGCCCGCAGAGACCCATATCGACCGAGGACCCCTCGACCGCCAGGGCGTCTTCGAGCTGATCCGGGACCAGCTCGCTGACATCTTGGAGATCGACCCCGCCACGATCACCGAGAACGCCTCGTTCACCGAGGACCTCGACGCCGACTCGCTCGCCTTGATCGAGCTGGTGGAGGCCCTGGAAGAGGAGCTCGGCGAGCGCAGCGTCGGCTTCCGTATCGACGACGAGGACCTGGAGGACCTGCGCACCGTGCGCGACGCCGTGGACTACGTCGTAGCCAAGCTCGGGGTGGGTTGAGACGGAGTCCGTAGAGAGCTTCGACGTCGGAGCGGAGGGCCTCGCCCGGCGGCTGCAGCACGACTTCACCCAGTCGGCGCTCCTACACCAGGCGCTCTCGCACCGGAGCTGGTGCGGCGAGCAGGAGGGCGGGGCCCCGTCCAACGAGCGCCTCGAGTTCCTGGGGGACGCGGTGCTCGGCCTCGTGGTGGCCGAGGAGGCCTACCACGCGTACCCGGCGTTCCCCGAGGGCAAGCTGGCCAAAGTGCGGGCGGCCGTGGTGAACGCCCGGGTGCTGGCCGAGGTGGCCGAGGAGCTCCAGCTGGGCGACGAGCTGCTCCTCGGTAAGGGCGAGGAGGCCTCGGGCGGCCGCACCAAGGCCTCGCTCCTGGCCGACGCCCTCGAGGCGGTGATCGGCGCGGTCTACGTCGACGCCGGCTGGTCGGTGGCCCGGGCCCTCGTGCTCCGGCTGCTCGGTGACCGCATCGACCGGGCGGCCACCGAGCCCGACGACTTCGACCACAAGAGCCGCCTGCAGGAGCTGACCGTGCGCCTCGGCGAGGGGGTACCCCGCTACGTCCTCGTGGGCTCGGGCCCCGACCACGACCGTCGCTACGTGGCCCAGGTCTTCGTGGGCGGCGTCAGCCGGGGCACCGGCGAGGGTCCCTCGAAGAAGGACGCCGAGCAGGAGGCGGCCCGGCAGGCCCTCCAGGAGCTTCCTGATGCCTGAGCTCCCCGAGGTCGAGACCCTCCGCCAGGACCTGGCGAAGGAGGTCACCGGACGGCGGATCAAGGCCGTGTCGGTCGGCAACGGCCGCTCGGTGCGCCGTCACCCGAGCGCCAAGCAGTTCCGCTCCCTCCTCGAGGGCCGGTCGATCAAAGCCGTCGGTCGACTCGGCAAGTACCTCCTCCTCGCGCTCGACAACGGCAACACGCTCGTCGTCCACCTCGGCATGAGCGGTCAGCTGCTCCGGGTGAAGAGCCTGAAGGAGCCCAAGCCGAAGCACACCCACGTGGTGATCACGTTCACCCAGGGCGGCGAGCTGCGCTACGTGGACCCGAGGACCTTCGGCGAGATGTTCGTCTCGGTCCCACCGGCCAAGGCCGACGGCGCCGCCGCCACGACGACGTCGTCCTCGTCGACCAACGGCTCCCGCCGGGGCATCCCCGAGCTCTCCCACCTCGGCTTCGACCCGATCGAGGACATGATGAGCTGGGAGCGCTTCGCGGTGAAGCTGCGTTCGCACAAGGCCGGCCTGAAGGCCCTCCTCATGGACCAGCAGTTCACGGCGGGCATCGGCAACCTCTACTCCGACGAGATCTTGTTCGCCGCCGGGCTCCGCTACGACCGCCAGTCCGACAGCCTCTCGGCCACCGAGGTACGACGGCTCTACCGGGCCATGGTCGAGACACTGGCCGAGGCCATCAAGCACCGGGGCTCGACGCTCGCCGACGAGCAGTACCGCGACCTCTTCGGCGAGGTGGGCGACTACCAGGGCCAGCACCAGGTCTACGACCGGGAAGGCCAGCCCTGCCGGCGCTGCCGCAACCCGATCGTCCGGGTCCGGGTGGGCGGCCGCTCGACGTTCTTCTGCGAGCACTGTCAGATCTGAGCGTCACGCGCCGCGACGCCGGGCCGCCCGCGTTCGCCCGCTCCGTAGCTCATTACACTCGCCAGAGCGAACGACGAGCCCGGAGGGGGGTATGGCCGAGTCCGACCAGCTCATCGCCGCACTGACCGAGGCGGTCGAGGCTTCGCCGGACAACGCCGTCCTCCGGTGCCACCTGGGCGACGTCCTGCTCGGTGCCGGCCGGGCCGAGGAGGCGCTCGGTCAGTTCCAGCGGGTCCTCATACTGGTCCCCGACGACCGAGGCGCCATCGACGGTGCCCGCCGGGCCTGCGAGGCCCTGGGCTACCACGAGCGGGCCGAGGCCTACGGGCGCATCTTGGGCGAGCCGCCCGCCGAGACCGCCTCTTCCCCCGGCCAGCCCGCCACCCCCTTCGTCCCCGCTGAGCCACCGTCGGTGCCGGCCGACCCGGCGAGGGAACCCATCGGGGCCGAGGAGATGCCGACCGCGGACGACTTCGACCGCTTCCTCGAGGAGCTGATGCTCGAGGCCGAATCGACACTCGAGCGACCGGCCGTGACCCTCGCCGATGTCGGCGGCCTCGAGTCGGTGAAGCAACGCCTCGAGACCTCCTTCCTCGGTCCGGCCAAGAACCCCCAGCTGCGCAAGCTCTACGGCAAGTCGCTCCAGGGCGGCCTCCTCCTCTACGGCCCGCCCGGCTGCGGGAAGACGTTCATCGCCCGTGCCCTGGCCGGGGAGCTCGGCGCCCGGTTCTTCGCCGTCGGGCTGCACGACATCCTCGACATGTGGCTCGGCCAGAGCGAGAAGGCCGTCCACGAGACCTTCGTCACGGCCCGCCGCCATGCCCCCTGCGTGGTCTTCTTGGACGAGATCGACGCTCTCGGCATGAAGCGGTCCAACCTCTCCCGTCAGGCCGGCCGGGGCGTCGTCGTACAGCTGCTGACGGAGATGGACGCCACCCGGGGCGAGAACGAAGGGGTCTTCGTCCTCGGCGCCACCAACCAGCCCTGGGACCTCGACCCGGCCCTCCGCCGCCCTGGTCGCTTCGACCGCACGGTGCTCGTCCTCCCGCCCGACCGAGACGCCCGGGTGGCCATCCTCGACTTCCACCTGAAGGACCGACCGGTCGAGGCGCTGGACACCCGGGCCATCGGCGACGCCACCGAGAACTACTCGGGTGCCGATCTGCGGTTGCTCTGCGAGACGGCGACCGAGGCCGCCCTCGCCGACTCGATCCAGACGGGGGTGGCGAGGCCGATCCGGCAGGCCGACCTGGCGCAGGCCCTCCAGAGCGTGCGCCCGAGCACCGGCCCCTGGTTCGAGGCCGCCCGCAACTATGCCCTTTACGCCAATGAGGGGGGCGAGTACGACGAGATGCTGAGCTATCTCCGTCGCCGCAAGAAGTTCTGATGGCTGACTACGCCACCAGCATGGAGCGCGCCCGGTTCTACATGGACGCCAACCGCCCGGCCGAGGCCCTCGAGGCCCTGGCCGCGGCGAGGGCCATCGAGCCGACCTCGGCGGAGGCCCACCTCCTGGCGGCCCGCTGCCTCCACCGGCTCGGTCGCAACGGTGAGGCCCTCAGCGCGGCCGACCAGGCGGTGGCCTTCGCCCCGGACGCGGCCCCGCCCCACATCGAGCGGGCGCAGATCTTCCAGGCCATGCGGGACGACAGCGACGCGCTGATGGACGCCACCGCCGCGGTCAAGCTCGCCCCGGTCAACCCCGACGCCCACATCGTGCTCTCCCAGGTCCTCAGCCGTCTGGGTCTGCACAACGAAGCGCTCGAGCACGCCCACAAAGCCGTCGAGCTCGCGCCCCAGGCCCCGCAAGCCTTCATCGCCCTGAGCGCGGTCACGCTGCGGGCGGGGAGATGGAAGGAGTCGGAGGCCGCCTCGCGCCAGGCCCTGGCCCTCGACCCCAGTTCGGCCGCGGCGATGAACAACCTGGGCGTCGCCCTCGGGCGACGGCGTCGCCCCTTCGCCGGGGTGACCGCCCTGGGTCACGCCATCCGGGCCAACCCCACGTCACGCATCAGCCAGGGCAATGCCAACGCCGCCATCATGCGCCTCAGCGGCTGGGTGCTGAGCCTCATCGTGGTCACGGCCTTCCTGGCGGTCTGGTACGTGGCGCCGGCCCACGGCCTCGACCGCAGCGGCCTGCTCGCCTTCTTGGTCGTGTCGTGCGCCCTCGTGGCCGTCCTCGTGGCGCTCAGCGTCCGCTGGTACACGCGTCTCCCGCGCGGCGTGCGGCACTCCCTCTTCGATCTCAGCTCCTGGCAGCAAGCCTTCAACAACAAGGCCACGACCGTCCCGCAGGTCGTCTGGCGGATCTCCGTCTTCGAGGTCCTCTTCTACGGGATCCCGACCGCGGCGGTGCTCTACCTCGCCTGGAGCATCCTCTGGGTCATGAACGGCTCCGAGCACGCCCCCGGCCAGTCCGGCTCACCGCTCGGCTTCGCCATCTTCCTCGTGGGCATCTCGATCGGGGGTCGCCTGGTCCGCGGGGTCACGGTGCGGTCCCGGTAGGACCGTCCGTCGGGCGCCTCCTGCTGCACCACGTGTGAGCGTCACTCGCGCTGATAACGCGTACTGCGGTACTCCTCCACCCAAGCTTTCGTACTGTGCCACTGTCCGTCGGTTCCCCGTTGGGCGCGTAGCCGGCCGCGATTGGCGGCGACCCGAAGGGCCCCCCCGCTGAGGCCGTCACCCGCCAAGGAAACGAGAGGGACGAGTTCAGCTGGTCCGGCGACAGCCGGCACGACAAATCGGTACAGGTTGTCCAGGACCGAGCGGGCCAGCAGCTCGGCGAGCGAGCCGGCATCCCCAGCGTCAGCTCGCTGGAGTGCTCGTAGGTACCGCGCTCGATCCCGCCGGTAGACGATGGCTGGGGGATACCCCAAACGAACGAGCATCAGGTTGACGACCAGCCGGCCGGTCCGGCCATTGCCGTCGAGAAAGGGATGGAGGCGTTCAAACGCCGCGTGTGCACGGGCGATTTCCTCTATCGGGCGCCCGGTAGTAGCCACGCGGCGGACATCCCGCAGCCAATCGGTCATAGCCGCCGGAACTTCGACCCATACCGGGGGGACGGTGCCACTCGGGAAAGGCGCGATGTCGTGCTGCCTGAAGCTGCCCGGGGACTCTGTCGCCAACGCGTGGGGATGAGGGGCGACGTGCCAGACGGGTCCGATCGCCGTCTCGTGGATGTGCCTTACCTCAGTGAGGGTCACGAGCTCGTCTGTGCCCCAAGCCCCAGGGTCGAGGGCATGGGCGTACACCCATCGGGCCGCCTCCGCGTAACCCTGGACGTCGAGATATTCAGCCAGCTCCTTGTTGCCGACGGCTCGACCTTCCCCGAGGAGAGCGGCGACTTGCTTGAGCACGAGGGTGTTGCCTTCGAGAGCCGTGGAGTGGTGGGCTTCGGCGAACCAGAGGTCTCGCCAGATGTCCTCCGCCCGATCTGGGCCGGGAAGGCCGCCGAGGCGGTCCCTCAGGTCCTGAATCGCATGGTCCAGGCGCCGGTAGAGCTCTTTCCTGCTGGTCCGGGGCATTGTCCTCAAAAGTGTCGTGTATCAGTCAAATGAACGGTACCGTACACTTTAGCAAGTTGCGCGACCTTAGTGAAGATCTCCTGGCGTACAGATTTATGCCGGGTCTCGCGCCTCGCGCCGCCTCCGTGGTTCGCCGGCGCTGCCGTCGGCACCCTGTCGGCCGTCGCGGCGGTCCTGGAGGCGCCGTCGTTCGCCTGGCCGACGGCCCGAGGGGGAGGCGCCGGCCGCCTCAGGCACCTCGACCGGTCGGTGCCGGGGCCTTGGGGCGGCTGAACGCCGTGCCCGGCGGCTCACTAGCCGGAGCACGACTTCGCACGACGAGCCCGGGCGAGGTCGCTATTTGGCGCAGACGGCGGTAGGGGCGAGCACGTTCATCGTCGCCGAGGAGTTGTTCTGGACGGCCTGCCAGCTGCCGCTCTGCGGGTACTCCGACTGGTCGTCGACGCCCGCCACGTGGACGAAATCCGAATTCGACCCGCCGCCGACGGGGACCGTGGCCGACGGGCAGACGGCGGTGCCGTCGGTCTGCGTGCCAGCGGAACTGCCCCGGGCGGGGCCGTTCTGCAGCTCCCAGCCAGGGATCCGCCCACAGACCGCGTAAGCGGTGGCTGGCTGCATCGAGCCGCTACCCGCATCGAGGATCACCACCCACTCCTTGGCGGAGTGAGGGCGCGGCCGCTGCGGGAACGTCGAGTCGAGATTGTCCAGGAGATCGGTCGACTGCCACTGCACTCCGCCGTCGCTCGGTTGGGTCTTCGTCGGACACGAGACGGGCTGGAGTTGCCCCGGGAGAGCGGTGACCGAAGTGGCCACGATGGCGTAGAACTTGGGCTTCCGGGCGCAGATGGCATAGACGGTGAAAGAAGCGTCGCCGGCGCTGCCGTTGTTCTCCTTTACCGACCACGACATGGTGCTGCTGGGCCACGAGGAGTTGAGGTTGACCGCGAGGCTGGTCGAGCTGCTCTGGCTGCCCCCACCGAGCACGACCGTGCCGGGAGGGCAGGTGGCCGACTGCCCGCTCTGGGTGCCGGCGGGGTCGTCGAAGGGGCCGGCGGTGATCACGGTGTAGCCGCTCAGCTCGGCGTTGGGCACCGACCGTCCGGTGTTCGAGCCGGCGCTCCAACGAGACGCCTGTGCGTTGGAAGAGGAGCTGGCCACGAGCAGGAGGGACAGGACTGCCAACCCGACGGTGCGCATCCGCCAAACCATGACGGCCTCCCGGCGATCCGAGTACCCCTGCGACGGTAACACCGAGACGGGGACGGCTCAATGGTCGGTGAGGACCGTGACCACCCGGCCGATCAACTCACGACGTGCCACGTCCGGCCGCCGTCGGTCGTGGAGGCGGCACCATCGTGGCCGACGGCGACACACGTCGTGGCCGTCGGGCACGAGATGCTCCTCACCACGAACCCGGGCGGGGTCGTCCTCGTCCACGTCGATCCGCCGTTGATCGACTGGAAGGCGACCGGGGTCGGCCCTGTCGCCGCGTCGACTCGCCCGACGACGAAGCAGACGCTGGCCGTCGGGCAGGACAACCCCTCCACGAGCGCCTCGGCCGTGCGCGAGGCCGCGGGCAGCGGCAGCGGGGAGGGCGACCAGGTCGTGCCGCCATCGGAAGTCACGAAGGCCTCCGCGGGCATCGCGACGCTGAGGGCCACGCAGTGCATCGCCGATGCACACGTCAACGACGTCGCTTGCCACTGCCCCTGACTCGCCGGGCCCAGTGATCCGGGCACGACCCAGCTCGCGGCGCTGTTACTCGTCGAGAGGGCGTCCACGGCGGTGGACCGGATGGCGATACCGACACACTGCGTGGTCGTCGGGCAGGACACGGCGATCGGAAGGTCGGAGGGCAACAGCCCAATGGTCCAGGAGGCGCCACCGTCGGTCGTCTTGGCGTAGGCCCCGACCGGGGAGGGGGAGGCGGGTGTCAGGTACCTCGACCCAAAAGCCACGCAGTCACTGGGCGAGGCGCATGAGACCGCGGACCACTCGTACCGCTCGCTCACCGGTGCGATCGGGTTACCGTTCGTCCACGTCGTGCCACCGTCGGTCGTCACTGCTGCCATTGCGGTGTAAGGCGTGGGCTGGCTCTCGGGGCTCGGCCGGGTATCGCCGATGGCCAGACAGGTCGTGGCAGACGGGCAGGACATGGCGACCGGGGCGATCGTCATCGGCACTGTCTTGGACCAAGTGGCTCCTCCGTCCAACGTGGCGAACGTCGTTCCGTCCGACTGGAAGGTGACGCAATGGCTCACCGAGCCACAGACCACCGTCCCGCCGGGCACGACGGCACTCGTCGTCGGGCCCGAGCTCCTCGGCGGCACACGGACCGGAGAGAGGTGACGTGCATGGATGAACACGGCCACCCCGGCCGCCGCCAGCACGACGACCAGCCCGATCAAGACGATCATCAGGAGGTGCTCGAACCGGCGCTGCTTCGGTGCCGGGGTTCCCGGGCCGCCAAGCGTCGTGCCCTGCGGCGCACTGACGGGGCCACTCGAGCCAGCGGGCCCGGTGGTGCCCGCTGGCTGCCAAGGATCCTGTAGTGAGAACGCCGGAGCTGCATCTGGCGGCGAGGCATCGGGCTGAGCCGGCGGCCGAGACGCCTGCCGGTCCGAAACGTTCCCCGTCACGGCCGCCGCCTGGGCCGCGGGGTGGAGCTCGGGCGAGTACCAGCGCCCGTCTGACGCGAACCACCAGCCCGGTCCAGGCGCGTCGCTCACCGTCCCTCCTCCAGAAAAGGCAGCGTATCCGTCCACGAGTGGGCGTCGCAGTGCTGGACGCCGAACATGGTGAGGACAACGCACGCGTGGCCACAAAGGAGGCGCCAACTCTCTGCCGAAGCTTGGAACCATGGCCCGGCGTGCCGCGCTGCCATTCGTCCTCGTGGGGCTCGCCGTCGTCGCCGGCGTCCTCCGGGCGGTCGTCGCCAGCCTGCAGACCGGCAGGAGTCCTGCCTATCAGGTCGAACAGGCGGCAGAGCAGACGCTCGGCGCAGCGAGCTTCGTCCTCGACACGCAGACGTCGGGTGGGAGCCTGGCGAACAAGAATCACTTCGTGTACCAGGCACCGGACCGTCTGACTGGCCGGCTCTACGTCGACCGACACCTCTTGACGGTCTTCGCCATCGTCGGACAGAGCAGTTGCGAGGCCGTGGTCGGAGTGCGACCGGCATGCCGGATTGGCCCTGGCGCGCTGAGCTTCGCCGTCATGAGCAGGGTGTATACAGCAGCGTTGGCGGCGCTCGGGCGCACGGGCAGCTGGTTCCAGACGGGCGATGTGTTCTCGACGACCGCCGCGCCGGAGCCCGCCACGGGCTGGGTGGCCTACGGCCCCCTTTCGTCAGCACCGAGCGGCCGCACCTCCTACCCCTCCTTCGTGACGGTCGATGCGCCCGCTTACGTCGTCGTCAAGAACGGCTACATCAGTTCCATCACCTACGAGTTGCGGGCTCGATCAGTCACGTTCCGCCAGTGGCACGCTCCGAATGTCGTTCAGTGACTTCGGCTCCGCACCGTCCGTGACGTTGGCCTCCGCCGGATGATCCGTCGCCTGAGCACAACGGGTGGCCCCGTCTGCCTTCGTCGCTCAGATCGTCAGCTCGTCACCTGAATTCCGGGGAGTCAGACCCACAGGTCGGCTCGGCGAAGGCCCTCGGCGGCTGCCCGAAGTCGGCGTCGTACGTCGCGACAAGAGATCCCTGCTGCCTCACTGGCTCCTCCGCCTCTCGGAGCTCTGCCGAGCACTTCGACAACGACGTCACTGACCAGCCTCGCCCCCACGTCGCCCCTCTTGACGGTCCGACGCATCACGACTTCTTCGGCGCGCAGAGATCCGTGGTCGGTATGCACTTGCCGGGCGGGATCGTGACCTGATGGGGTGGCACGGGCGGCTTCTCGCGGATCGTGGTGTCGTGGCGCCCAAGCAGCAGGGTGAGCACGAACAGGGCCGTGACCGCGGTGGCCAGGACCGCGGTCACGGCCCAGGTGACGACCTCGCCTAGGCGCCGGTGACGGTCCAACCGAGGTCCCCGCAGGTGATCCGGATCCAGTGGTAGTAGGAGACGCTGAGCCAGCTGAACAGGAACGAGGTGTGGAAGCCCACGAACGCCTGGACGGTCTGGCCGATGGCGTTGTTGGCCGGGTTGTTGCCCTGCCATTCGCAGACGTTGACGGTCACCGTCCAGCCGAACCCGCCGTCGTGTGCGCAGTTGTCCAGGTAGTCCCCGCCCCAACCGAGGCCGTGCCAGACGGTCGAGCCGTAGATGAAGTAGTTCGTCGGCCCCAGCCACTGGTACCAGACCCAGCAGGCGGCGGCGCAGGCCTCCGCCTCGATCTGGACCTCGCTCGGGAAGCCGCCGTCGGGGTGGGCGCCGGACCGGCCGGGCACCGGCGCGGGGTCGGTCGTGACCGGTGCCGGGATGCTGGCCGATGCGGTGATCGACACGTTGCAGCTCTGGGCGATGTCCTGCTCGGTCGTCGCGCTGTGGGCGTCGGTCTGGTCGTGGTGACGCTTGGCGATGGCGTCCACCTGTCGCTGCAGGCTGGCCGTGCACTTGGCCACGGTCGAGGCCGACGGGGCGACGACCTGGGTCGAGCCCAGGGGGAAGTCGGTCGGGGCCTTCTTGGCGGCGGCCGGAGTGGTGCCGCTGATCGAGACGGCGAGCATCAGTGCACATGCCACGCCGGCCGCAACTGGTCGTTGGTGCCTCATACGAGCTCCTTGTCGGAGGGACATGAGGCAGACCAGTTGTGCCGACGCCCAGCAGGGCGGCCACCAGGGGCCTGCTACCTATAGGTAGCGTGCGCCAGGGGTCCTCCCATGTCAAGGACCCTCCGCCGTCGGCGTGGTCGGGAAGCGCCCCGGGGGCCCTCGGGCGGAGGACCTGGTGGGGGTGCTGGGCGGGTCGGGGCGGTCCCCAGGGGCCCCCTGGGCGGTTGGTATCGTCGCCCCGATGTTCCTGAAGTCCCTCAGCATGAAGGGGTTCAAGTCCTTCGCCGACCCCACCGTGCTGGAGTTCGAGCCGGGCATCACCGTGGTGGTCGGCCCGAACGGGAGCGGCAAGTCCAACGTTGTCGACGCCGTGACCTGGGTCCTCGGGGCCCAGGGGCCGAGGGCGCTGCGCTCCCAGAAGATGGAGGACGTCATCTTCGCCGGCACCTCCACCCGGCCCGCGCTCGGCCGGGCTGAGGTCTCGCTCACGATCGACAACTCCTCGGCCAAGTTGCCGATCGACATGGCCGAGGTGACGATCAGCCGGACCCTCTTCCGCTCAGGCGACTCCGAGTACGCCATCAACGGGGTGCCCTGCCGGCTCCTCGACATCCAGGACCTGCTGTCCGACACCGGGGTGGGCCGCCAGCAGCACATGATCGTGGGGCAGGGCCAGCTGGACACGATCCTGAACGCCCGGCCCGAGGACCGTCGGGCGATCATCGAGGAGGCGGCCGGGGTGCTGAAGCACCGCCGCCGGCGGGAGCGGGCCGAGCGCCGGCTCGCCGCCACCCAGGAGAACCTCGAACGACTCGGTGACCTCGTGCGCGAGGTGCGCCGGCAGATCCGGCCGCTCGAGCGCCAGGCCAAGGCGGCCCGGTCCCACGCCGCCCTCGCCGAGGAGCTGCTCTCGCTCCGGCGCTACCTGGCGGGTGAGGAGCTCGCCAGCCTGGCCGAGCGGCACCGGGTGGCGACCGAGGCCCTCACGGCCATCCGCGGGGACGAAGGTCAGCTGCAGGCGCGGCTGCGCGAGCTCGACGAGGCGGCGACGGCCACCACGGCCGAGCTCTCGTCGCGTCGGGAGGAGGACCTGGCGGCGGCGCTCGGGAGGGTGCGCTCCCTCGTCGAGCGGACCCGCGGTACGGCCGGCGTGGTGCGGGAGCGCCAGCGGGCCCTTGCCGCGGCCATGGACGCGGCGGCCGACGTCGATGTCGTCTCCACGCTCGAGTCCGAGGGGGCCCGGCTGGCCGCCGAACTGGCCGCGGCCGACGAGGAAACCGCCGGCCTCGACCCCGAGCGTTCGGCCCTCACCAGCGCCGAGGCCCGCCTGCTCGGCGACGAACGGTCCCACGCCGAGCGCTTCGGCAGCGCGGCGGAGCTCCGCCAGGCCGAGGAGTCGTTGGTCGCGGTGCGCGGCCGGGCCGAGGTCCTGCGACGCTCGGTCGAACGGGACCGCCAGGCGCTCACGTCCCTCCACCAGCGGATCGAGTCGCTCGAGCAGCGGGGAGGGGAGCTGGCCGTCGAGCTCGAGGGGCTCGAGCGCCGGGCCGCGGAGCTGGAAGGGGAGGGCCACCGCCTCGAGGAGGCCGCGGGCAGCCGGGACGTCGCGATGCGAGAGGCCGAGCGCCGAGCCGGCGCCGCCGAGCGGGCGGCCCGGGAGGCCGAGGCGGCCAGGCACCGCAGTGCCGCCCGGCAGGAGACCCTGGCGCGGACCCTCCGGGAGCTGGAGGGTGCCGCGGGGCGCGAGGCAGCCGCCGGGGTGGACGGTGTCGTCGGTGCCCTCGTCGACCTCGTCGAGATCGATGAGGGATGGGAGGCGGCCTTCGAGGCCGCGGCCGGCGCGCTCGTCGCCGCGATGGTCGTCGAGGGACCGGAGCCCGCCCGACGCATTCTCGGCCGCTGGGAGCGCGAGGGGGCGACCGGAGCCGTGCTGGCCGCCGGCCGGCGGTCCGTCGATCACACCGACCTCTCGGCGCTGCCGACGGGCGAGCCCGTGCGCACGCACGTCCGGGCCCGGCGCGGCTCGGCCGCCGTCGACGCGGCGTTGGACGCCCTCGTCGGCAACGCCGTGCGCGTCGGTGGCTGGGAGGCCGCCGTCGACCTCTCGCTCGACCGACCGGACCTCGTCGTCGTGACCCCCCACGGCGACCGCTTCGCCGCCAGCGGCTGGCGCCTGCGGTCGGCGCGCCCGGTCGTCACGGCGAGCGCGCTCGAGGAGGCCACCCGCGACGCCTCGACCAAGCAGGCGGCGGCCGACAGGGAGAGCGCCGCCCATGCAGCGGCCCGAGCCGAGCTGGACGAGGCTCGGCGGCTCGCCGCCGAGGCCAACCGGGCCGTGGACCGCCACGCCGTGGCGATGAGTGCGATCGACACCGAAGCCGCCCGGGCGGCAGGGGACCGAGAGCGGGTGGCCGCCGAACTGACCTCGGCCCGAGCGGCGCTCGCCGAGGCCGACCGGGCCTCAGCCGACGACCTGCAGGCCCTCGCCGCCCTGGAGGACGACCTACCGACGCTGGCCGCCACCCGCGACGCCGCGGCGGAGCGGGCCACCGGCGAGACCGAGGCGGCGTCGGCCCTCGAGGAGCGTCGGGCGGAGCTGGCGGGCCAGACCCGTGACATCGAGGTGCGCGCCGCGGCGCTGGCGGAGCGGCGTCGGGTGCTGACCGAGCGCCAGGCCGAGGTCGAGCGACGACTGGTCGGCCACGCCGAGGAGCGGGCAGAGGCCGCGGCCCGCCGTGAGCGCCTCGAGGCCGACGGTCGGGCCCTCGGCCGGCTGGAGGATCTGGTCGTACGTGAGCGGGAGCGGCTGGAAGGCGTCGCCGCCTGGCTGGAGCGCGACTACCGGGAGCAGGTGGACGCGGTGCGGGCCGGGGCGGAGCGACTGGAGGAGCTGCGCAACGAGCGGTCGGGCGTCGAGCGTCGGCTGGACGAGGCGCGAGAGCGGAGCAGGGGCCTCGACCTCGAGGCGGCCGAGGTCGTGCTCCGCACCGACACCCTGGTCGAGACGATCCGGCGTGACCTCGACGCCGAGCCGGTCGAGCTGGCCTCGATGTCCTGTCCCGAGCTCCCAGAGGGGTCGACGCCGGCCGAGCAGGCCGCCCGGCTCGACGAGCAGCTGGCCAAACTCGGCCCCGTGAACCCGCTGGCCCTGGAGGAGCTCTCGGTGCTGGAGGAGCGCCACCGCGAGCTGGATCTTCAGGTGGGCGACGTTCGCAGCGCCCGGCGGGACCTGCAGGAGGTCGTGCGGACGCTCGACGAGGAGATCATGACGTCGTTCGCCTCAGCCGCGGCCGACGTGAACGAGCACTTCTCGTCGCTCGTCACGATGCTCTTCCCCGGTGGCACGGGTCGCATGGTGCTGACCGATCCCGCCGACCTTCTGAACACCGGGGTCGAGATCGAGGTGCGGCCCATGGGTCGCAACGTCCGACGCGTGTCGCTCCTGTCGGGCGGTGAGCGGTCCCTCGCCGCTCTCGCCTTCCTGTTCGCCGTCTTCCGCAGCCGCCCGTCGCCCTTCTACCTCATGGACGAGGTGGAGGCGGCTCTCGACGACGTCAACCTCCACCGGTTCCTCGACCTCGTGCACGAGTTCCGCGAGGAGGCCCAGCTGATCATCGTGAGCCACCAGAAGCGCACGATGGAGACGGGCGACGCCCTCTACGGGGTGACCATGAAGCCCGGCGGGTCGTCCCAGGTCGTGAGCCAGAAGGTGGCCCGGGAGCCCGAGGCCGCGGCCTCGTAGCTCAGCCGCGCTCAGTCCCTGGAGGCCAGGCCGAGCTGGCGACGGATGACGTTGGCTGGCGGCTCGATCTGCGCCGCGTCGTGGTGGAAGTGGGCCAACCAGGACGCGATGTCCGCGCTGGTCGCCGGCCCGCGCTCGAGGTCGCCGGCCACGGGAGAGAGCAGGTTGGCCAGCCGGTTGATCTCGGCGCGGAGCGAGGTTGGCCAGCGCTGTCGGAGGAACTCACCGCGCAGCTGGGTCATCGCCGAAGCGAGGGCCGGGCATCCGCCGTCACCTGCGAGGGCGGCGTGTGGCCGTTCCAGGAGCGCAGCTCCACCTCGAAGTTCTCCACCGCCGTGTCCTCCCTGCCCGCGTCGGCCAGGTAGTGGCGCACGACGGCGGTGGAGTACACGGGGGAACGAGAGCCGGTGCTCGCACCCGCCGCCCCGCCGGCCAGCGCGGCGGCACTGGCTACGACGAGAGCGACGAGCATCGTGGCGCGGCGGGGATACAAGGGAAGCGCCACGCCTGTACTACGCACCTGGCCGGCCACCGGATTGGCCCGGGGCCGGTGTCCAGGTGTCCCCGATAGGCTCGGCCGACCATGACCGCCGTCTTGATCATCGTGTCCGTGCTGCTCCTCGTCCTTGTCGTCGGGGCGGCCTACGCCACGGTCACTCGGGCCCGCCGCCGGACCTTCGAGGAGGAGGCGGAGGAGACCGCAGCCGCCGGAAGGGGCGGTGCCAGAACGGCCGTCAAAGAGGCCCCGCCGCCGGTCGCCGCGCCCGAGGAGGCCCCGCCCGAGGCCGCACCGGCGCCCGAGGAGGCCGCCCCGCCGACCGGTCCACCACGCCTGGCCGAGCGGCTCGGGAAGACGCGTGGCCTCATCGCCGGCTACCTGGGGAAGGTCCGCTCCCGGGGCTCGGTCGACGCGGCGACGTGGGACGATCTCGAAGAGGCGCTGCTCCGGGCCGACGTCGGGGTGGCCACGACCCAGGCGCTGCTCGAGGACCTGCGCAGCCGGGTGGTGAGCCGCGAGCTGAGCGGGCCCGACGAGGTGCTCCTCGCCCTCCGGGGCGACCTCGTGGCCCTCCTGTCGGAGCCGGGCGAGCGGCACCACGAGCACCTGGCCGTGCCGGCCGACCTGGCGGAGGAGGCCGCCCTCGACGAAGGGGAGGGCGAGGTCCACCACCACCTCCACCACGGCGAGACGACCGGACGGGAGTTGCGCTTCGACGACGAGCCGGGGGTGACGAACGTGTGGCTCTTCGTCGGCGTGAACGGCGTCGGGAAGACCACCACGATCGGCAAGGTCGCCCGACAGCAGGTGGCCGACGGTCGCTCCGTGCTCCTGGCGGCCGGCGACACCTTCCGGGCCGCCGCTGGCGAGCAGCTGGCCCGTTGGGGCGACCGGGTGGGGGCCGAGATCGTGCGAGGGGCCGAGGGTGGCGACCCGAGCGCCATCGTGTTCGACGCGGTCCAGCGGGCCTCGGCCCGGGGCAACGACCTCGTGCTCGCCGACACCGCCGGCCGCCTCCACACGAAGGTCAACCTCATCGAGGAGCTGAAGAAGATCCGTCGGGTGGCCGAGCGTCCCCCGGGTCGGGTGACCGAGGTCCTCCTGGTCCTCGACGCGGTGACCGGCCAGAACGGGCTGGTCCAGGCCCAGCAGTTCACCGAGGCGGTCGGGGTGACCGGGGTCGTCCTCACGAAGCTCGACGGCACCGCCAAGGGCGGCGTGGTGGTGGCAATCCAGCGGGAGCTCGGCCTCCCGGTCAAGCTCGTCGGCCTCGGCGAGGGCCCCGACGACCTGGTCCCCTTCGACCCGGAGGAGTTCGTCGACGCGCTGATCGGGTGAAGGCCCGGTAGCCTGGACTCCCGCATGTTCGACACCCTCTCCGACCGTCTTGAGCGCATCGCCGGCCGCCTGCGCAGCCGTGGCCGCCTGAACGACGCCGACCTCGACGAGGCACTGCGCGAGATCCGCACGGCGCTGCTCGAGGCCGACGTCGAGCTCGGTGTGGTGCGCAGCTTCACCGAGTCGGTGCGGGCCCGCTGCTCGGACGAGGTCCTCTCGAAGAGCCTCACGCCGGGCCAGCAGGTGGTGAAGGCGGTCCACGAGGAGCTGGTCGAGGTGCTCGGCGGGGAGCCGCTGAAGATCACGTACGCCTCGAAGCCCCCGACGGTCGTCCTCCTTGCTGGCCTACAGGGTTCGGGCAAGACGACGACCTCGGCCAAGCTGGCCCTCTGGTGGAAGCAGCAGGGCCGCCACCCGCTGCTCGTGGCGGCCGACTTGCAGCGCCCCGCCGCCGTCGAGCAGCTGAAGGTGCTCGGCGAGCAGGCTGGGGTGACCGTGTTCAGCCAGGCCGGCGACCCGGTGAGCGTGGCCGCCGCCGGCGTCGAAGAGGCCCGCCGGATCGGCCGTGACCTGTGCGTGATCGACACCGCGGGCCGCCTGGCGATCGACGCCGAGCTCATGGACGAGGTGCGACGCATCTCCCAGGTCACGTCGCCCCATTACACGTTCCTCGTCGTCGACGCCATGACCGGCCAGGACGCCGTGGCCACCGCCACCGCCTTCCACGAGACCCTCGCCCTCGACGGGGTCATCGTCACCAAGCTCGACGGCGACGCCCGCGGTGGCGCAGCGCTCTCGGTGAAGGGCGTGGTCGGCCGGCCCATCGTGTTCGCGTCCACCGGGGAGAAGCTCGGCGACTTCGACCTCTTCCATCCCGACCGGATGGCCGACCGCATCCTCGGGATGGGCGACGTCCTCACCCTCATCGAGCAGGCCGAGCGGACGATGGACCGCGACGTGGTCGAGCGCTCGGCTGGTCGCATGATGGAGGGCCGCTTCACCCTCGAGGACTTCCTGGAGCAGCTCCAGCAGGTGAAGAAGCTGGGATCGCTCGGCGGCATCATGAAGCTGCTCCCCGGCATGTCGAAGGACCTCCGTCAGGCGGCCGACCAGATCGACGACCGTGAGATCGGCCGGGTCGAGGCCATGATCCGCTCCATGACCGCCGAGGAGCGACTCAACCCGACCGTGATCGACGGCTCGCGGCGCACCCGCATCGCCCGGGGGAGCGGCACGACCACCCAGGACGTGAACCAGCTGCTGAAGCAGTTCCGGGAGATGCAGAAGATGATGAAGGGCCTGGGGGCCGGCGGCGCCCTCCCGGGGATGCCGGCCATGGGCGGTGGTCGCCTGGGCGGCCTGCTGGGCGGGCGCCGGTCCCTCCCCGACCTCTCGTCCCTCGGGGGGGCGGGCAGCGACGGCGACCTGGCCGCGCTCATGGGCGAGATCGGCGGCTCCTCCGGCGGCCTCGAGGCCCTCGGCGTCGGGGTGGGGGCGGGACGCCCGACGGCGGGCGGGGCCAAGACCTCCCGGAGCGGCGGCAAGAAGAAGAAGAAGGGCGGTCGGGTCACCCCGCCGAAGCGCAGGTGAGCCGGTCCGCCGGGCCGGATCGGCGCTCGCCCGGCCCTCGTGAGCCGGGCACCGTCGAGACCTGCGACAATGGACCCTCGATGAGACGAACTGAACAGGAGTCAGGCACGTGGCAGTGAAGCTCCGCCTGGTGCGGATGGGCAAGAAGAAGCAGCCGACCTACCGGGTGGTGGCGGCCGACAGCCGGTCGCCCCGCGACGGCCGCTTCCTCGAGATCGTCGGGACCTACGCCCCCCGCGGGCGTTCCACCGCCGAGCCCGACGCCGCCATCAACATCGACAACGCCAAGGCCGTCAAGTGGCTGACCCAGGGCGCCCAACCGACTGAACGGGTGGAGAAGCTGCTCCGGGCGTCGGGGGCCTGGGACGAGTTCACCGCGGCCAAGTCGAGATGACCGAGCAGGAGAGCGACTACGTCGCCGGCGACATCAACACAGTGTCCGGCCCGGCGCCCACCGACCTCCAG